>MDSV01228928.1_pt1 | contig 18499 bp, 17 predicted proteins | sample 810851 | NCBI WGS metagenome assembly MDSV01 (sample SAMN05326640, study PRJNA326480) | marine metagenome | isolation source: seawater | place: Atlantic Ocean: North East | collected 2012 | reverse complement strand
TAGTTCCTGTATGAATCTAAACCAAACCACAAAAGAGGGAACCCAAAGTATGAGAAAGCAAATATAAACCACATAAGTATACTGGGTATAGATATCTCAAAGAGTGAGATAGAAGAAAATCGTAGAAGAAAAATCCAGACTATGGGCAGAACGAACCAAATGGAAAGAAATATTAAGTCCATATTTCTGAATTAATCTTTGAAGTTAGCATTGAAATCCAGTTTAGTTATTTAACTTGCCAATATCAGATTTAGTCACTTTTGGGCTAACATACAGAAACTTTCCCTCTTTTGCCAATTTAATTCCTTTATCAATAAGCGGCTTTAGATTTACAGAAAAACCTTTTAAATTAGATATTGAACTATTTATGTGGGGAACATCTTGAACAAACTTGCTGTATCTACTTAAATTAATTTTTCCCTGCCCTCTGTGCAAAACGGTTTTGCTACCTTTTTTCCCTGATTTATCAACCCAATGATACTCAAATTCCTCTGTAAATATCTTTTGGTAATATGGTAGTTTGTCTCGGAGAAGACTATCAACACAATGTATAGGAGTTGCATATGTAAAGAAACTACCAAGTCCAATGGAAACATTCTTTGCATCTATTTTATATAGTTTATAGTAAGGTGAATTTTCATCCCACGAGGTATAACTTCTCTCGTGATTACTCGCTAATTGTTCAGCATCCTTTCCTATGGCACAAATACTAGAATTGTAGTGGATACTTCTATGAACCCCTTTTTTCCTTCTAAACACCTCACATATTATTCCTGAATTTGTAGGAGTTTTTTGATAGTCGAATATCTTAGTTTCAAAATTAAAATCTGTATGAGACGGCATCACTAAATTTCCATTTTCCCCTATGTATTCAATTATAGAATCTACTATCTCCAAAGGAGACCCCTTAAAATTATAGAATTGCAGCCAACTTGTATGTAAAAAAATAGAATCTCCTGGAATGATTCCTAATGAAGAAAAAAATTCCATGAATTCTTTAATTCCAAACTTTTTTCTATAGAAAGTTTTCTGAATTTTTATACTGTAGTCTTTATAGACTTGAAATGGATTTGAAGATCTAAAAAAAAATCTTAGTATTTTTTTTGTTGTGTTTTTAGTTTTATTCAAGCTCATCTAAAATGATTTCTTGTTGAGGAGGTCTTCTTACACCATAAAAGATAAAAGCAAAGTATATCAAATACATAACTATCTCTACCAAAACAAAGATTAGAATGAAATTTTCGATATCAAGATAAGAAAAATAAGTTAGAGTAAAAATTGAAGAAAAGAAGTAAAGAGCTTGCCAGTAAAATCCTAAATGCACATTTCTGTCTAATCCCAAAACTACTCCTAAAGGACTAATGGAGAATTTAAAGGCGTAAGCAAAAATCATAATACTTGCAAGCTCTCCAGCAAATCTCCAATTATTTCCAAAAACAAATGAAAAAAGGTCTGGTAGAAAACCTGAAAAAATAAAACAAATAATTATTGCTGGAACAAAAAGGATAGCGAAAATCTTTAAAATCAAAGGTTCAATTAATTTGAAGTTTTCTCTGTCTAATTCTGCAACTCTTGAAACTAAGACTTGATAAACAGCTCCAGAAATAACTGTTATTGGTAGTCCAACAACTCTTACTGCTAGGTTAAAAGGGCCTGTAACAATTAAACCAAATGTATAGGTAATAATGAGTACAGGAAATTCAGTTGTAATTGTATTGATAACAGCACCTGGCATTGAGAATTTTGGAAACCTGACATATTTTTTTAAAACATTAAACAATGATTTTTTTGGAATAAAAATTTCCTTGAGAGTTTGCTTTTCCAAATTCAAAAAAAATAACAAGAAGGCAGTAAATTGACCAAACAAACTTCCCATAATTAGGCCTTGAAAGCCGCCAATTAATATGTAACCTAACAAGATTTGGAAAATAACAACCACGCAGCTCTGAATAATTTTTGAGAGAGAGATTATAGAAAATTTGTTTTTCCTGTTCATCCAGAAACTTAAGGATTGATAAGCAGATGATAAAAAAATACTAAAAGGAATAAGATAGATATACCATCCTAGTGAATTATTGAGTTCAAGCTCAGCTGATATCATTCCGTAAATAAGGAAAATAATAATTGAAGCTATTGAAATAAGAACATTAAAAAAGAGAGTTAGTTGTAATATCTCATTCGCTTCAGAATCTCTATTAGGTAGGACAATAGCTAGCTCATACCTCAATCCAGAGCAAATAGTTATTATCGCCACAAAGGACATAAATAGCCCTAAAGCTCCAAGTGCTTGAGGATCATATAATCTGGTTAAAATAGGACTTGCAAGAATTAAAATAAGCTGAGAAATGCCAGTGCCAGCCACCATAAACTGCATATTCTTCAGAAGGTGCATTATTACTTAGTATGGTCCGCCTAGAGTAACTTTCTTTGTTAGCCTATCAATGACATGAACTCCGTCCCATGGCATTTCAAAATTCGTCATAAATCCTATATCAGGACACCTATCTACTCCAAGAGAAGCAGCTTTTTCAGCATATAGGATCTTTTCTTCCTTGTTAGCAGCCAAGCCTATGCTTTGTATATCTGAATGAATATATTCTAAGGAATCGAATATACTATCTACCATTCTAACTGTTATGACTCTTGAATAAGTGGGTCTAGCAAGCCCTTTTTCTTCGTCGTATAAAACTGTCCAATCAGAGTTTTCTGAAGACCATACATGCCCAATAAAGTCATATACGGCTCTTATAGTTGAAATTTCATCATCCATATCCTGTGTTTTTTCTTCAACAGGTATTCTCAAAACTGCTTTTTCCATTTGTTCAGATAAAAGATTTGAAAATTCTTTACCTGAAATAAAATCATTCTTTTCCAAAAAAATTGTATGAGGTGATGCGCATGCAGTTTGATCAAAAACACTGCAATCAGTAGCAGCCCGTCTCAAGACTTTCCTCAATTTCCTTTCAGAGGATAATGCTTCTTTACCAATAACCATAAAGGATAGTTTTGGTCCAAACATTATGTCCTGACAATCCCATTTCTTAGGTAAACCTTGTACATGATGGATTGCATCAGAACTTCCCCAGGCTATTCTTACATCTCCACAATGGCTTAAAGATTTTGCAGTTTCATAGTCATCATGATGATAATGAACCACACTAATAGTCTTTAAAAGATCTGCACCTTCTATTTTAAAACCACCTGGAGTTGTATATGAAATATCTTTGAAACTTCTCAACAATATTGGGATAGTATTTGTATATTGTGATGCAGCTTTGAGGATATTTAAGTTTTTAGAAATAATTGATTGAACCAATACTAACATTCCTAAAACAGGCACATTTCCAGATAACCAGTGCACAACTAGTCCCTTAGGCACAGTCCTGATTTTCCGATTTAAGTAACCAGGTATATTGCAAAAACTGTCTAATGAATGACTATTACCGTTTAAGCCTTGCTCAATTAAATTTCTGAGATTCTGTGGGCTACACCAATTGATTAAAAATCCAAGGCCATTTTCTCTAAATCCATAAAGCTCAAAATCCTTGTGTTGCCACTTCTTTGCTGCTTCTGAAATTAAACCTATCAGCGCTTCTGTGGGTTGTTTATATAGCCAATCTTTATGCATTAGAAGATCTTCATTAATTCTCTTTATTTTATCTGCATCATCCATATCTTCTGCTAAGGGATAGTTATGAAAAAGAATATCTAGATTACTTTTTTCTGTATGAAACGATAATTCTTCTTTATTTTCGGTTAGTTTTTCACTCATAATATCGCCACATCCTCTTATCTCAGCCTTCTTTGCTCTTCCTACTATCTTGAATCTTCTGCCATATCTTCCGCAAGAACATTGCTCTTTTTGATCAGTATCAATGAAACCCACGTCATCTGTAATTAATGAGTTTCCTGGATAAGAGTGAGGTAAAGGAGAAAGAAACTGTAACCTGCCAATCTCGCCATTCTCAATTTTTTGACCTTTAGCATCGCGAACTACCACTTCAGAAAAAATAGGAGCATGCTTCCAACCTGCTTTACAATCCGGATAATTAAGACCAAGGTGCTCAGTAAAACCATAAATATCTATCACATCTATTTCAGATATTTGAAATAGATTTGACAGATTTCGATTAAAATCTTCTTTGGAAATCTTTTGATTTTCCAACTTTTTCCATCCACCAATATGAATTATCTTTGAACCCGGTGGTAATTTAAAAACCTTACCATTGAGTTTTTTTAGACTATCGTAAAGAACATAGGTAAACCCAAATAATGTTACGGGCTCATCATTATTTAATTCATTTAAGATTTTTTCAAATTTATTCTCATTGAATATTAAATTTCCATCCACATTTTCAAGGACAAATTCTGATTTTGATGAAAAATTTAAATAAGCTTTAATAGCAGACCCTCGAGCTCCAATTTCATTTGGATCAGATTTAAAAATATCTAAGTCGAAAATAATCATCGGGAGCTTTACCTTTCCAATGAAGTCAGAAATGACTTTAGTCATTATTCTGGCTTGTCTTTTTGCAGTGGTTTTATCCACTAAAATAGTTGAAGGAATGCCTGAGGTTGCAGAAGAATGCAATTTTAAAGAGATTTCTTCGAGAGGAACTGAATGCAGTTTATGTCCTAGGGATTTAAAAACTTGAACAGGAATAAATGGGAAGTTTTCAATATTTTTGTCTGAGTCATTGGGTGAATATCCTTTTTTTTCGCAAAACTTTCTATATTGTGAGTTATTTTCGTAATGGAAATCTATTTCTTTCTTAACTATTTCATAGAGCAATCCAGATTTCTCCTTATTGTTGAGTCTATAAGGCTCTAAATTAAAAAATTCTTCTAACTGCATATTTCGATAGCTTCTTCAACGTAATTTTTATCTATTAGAGTAGGGTTAGTTCTGTAAGATGGGTCAACTATTGTACCTTGCAATATATCGATTAAATTGAGTTCTTTTGAATATGAAGTTAGGCTGACTTTGCAATTAGAAGAATTTCTAAATTTAATAAAATTTTCTACCAACTCTTCTGAATCAATGTAACCTATTTCTTTAGAAAAGCTTACATATTTTTTCTTAGCTTCTTCATCTCGAGAATTTAGCTTAATAACAGCAGGTAACATTATAGAAACAGCATTTGCATGAGGGATATCATACTTAGCAAGTTGATGAGCTATTGCATGACTTCCTCCAGTTAAACAGTGATTTTGAACCCAACCCCCCATGACAGCTGCTCTTTGGAGTTTTTCAGCTAAGTCTATGTTTATTTCTTCAGGAATATTTTCAAGACTCAATATTGTTTTTGTACATTGGATAGCAAAAGAATCCATAAATTTGTTTTCTATTCTAGAAACAAATCCTTCTATAGAATGTGTAAGAGCATCACAAGCACTTAAAATTAAAGTTTCTTTAGGCAAGTTTTTTATCAAGTAGGGATCTAGGACTGATAAATCTGGTAAAAATTCATGGCTTACAATTGCTTTTTTTGACTTAGATATTTCATCATAAAAAATGCATGATGAAGATACTTCAGATCCAGATCCAACTGTTGAGGGCATAGCTATAAACCGAGACTTTCCTCTTAACTTTATATCTGAAATAGATATCTCATCTTTGTAATACAAATCAGGGTTTTCATAGAAAAGCCAAATTATTTTAGAGGCGTCGATTACTGAACCTCCTCCTACCGCAAGGATAACATCTGGTTTAAGATTTTCTAAAACTTTGAGAGATTCCCTAATATCAGATTTATTAAAATTCTCCTTCCAACTTTTTTCTATTATTTCTAATTTATCGTATCTTAAATTTGATAAAATACGGTTTTTCAGAAATTTATTAGAAAGTATCGATTTAGAACTAATTAAAGCGACTCTTGAGCTTTCTATTCCTCTTAATGACATTATAGAGTTTTTTCCATAAACAAGATTTTGAGCGGATCTAAAAGTAGGTAGTTGAAGATTAGAATTTAGCATCTAAATTTTATTTTTTATTAACTTCCCAGAATCTGTGTAAGGTAAAGAATCTAATCTTTCAAAAATTGTAGGTATTTTATAAGTTTCTAATTTCTGCATTAAGTATTTCTTTAGGTCTTTTTCATCAAAAGTATCTCCTACTATAAATGCTTTAATTGTCTCTCCAGATATTTCGTGAGGTACACCAGTACATGCACAGTCACTTATTCCAGGGAATTTTTTTAGAGCATGTTCAATTTCTAAGGGAGATACTTTCTTGCCGCCCACATTAATTAAGTCTGAAATTCTTCCTTGAAGATACAGGTAACCTTCACTATTTACATAACCAAGATCTCCCATCTCATGATAGCTTTGAAGAAATTTATTAGATTTTATGTTTAAGTAACCTGAAGAAACCATACCGCCTTTTACATATATTTTTCCAACTTGATTATTTTCTAAAACCTTTTCATTTTCATCAATGATTAATATTTTATTTTTTCCTATAGGTTTTCCAACAGAGTCCAGATAATTCTTATCATTGGTAAAGTTTAAAAAACATGCCCTAGATGCTTCTGTAGAGCCGTAATGCATTACTATATTTGTATTAGGTAGCAAATCCATAACATCTTTCTTTTGTTCTTTAGTCATCGGAGAGCTGCCTAGTTCTAAATATTTTATTTGAGATTTAAATTCAGAAATCTTGTCTCTTGAGATTTTTCTAAGTAATGCCCAGCCTGAAGGCACTATTCCTAACCCTGTAACCTTTCTTTCGCTCAATAGTCTAAAGAATTCCTTTGGTTTAGACAGTCCATTTAGCAAAACAGATGTAGATCCTGCTAATAGGGCACATCTCATCCTTGTTAATCCAAAAGAATGAGAAAAAGGCATAACTAATAGTTCAACATCATTAGAACTGTTTCCAATGTATTCATTGATCTGTCTAGCTGCGGTAAAAATATTTGCTTGAGTTAACAAAACACCCTTTCTTTTTCCAGTTGTTCCAGAAGTGAATAAAATATCCGCCTCTTTACTTGCATTTAATTTTTTTAAGCTATCCCAGCTTTTTTTATCTTCATTCAGGTTTTCTATCAAGAAATCCGTATTAGATTCTTTTTTTATTTCTTTTAATTGAGAGGATTTGATATCAGGGTCAAAAGGGACACATGTTGAACCAATTAGGTGGCAAGCTAAATAATTAATTATAAAAGTTGAACTATTATCGGCCCTTAAGAGTACCCTCTTGTTCGCAATTTTTTTTTCAGTAAAGTGGGCAGCCTGAGTGAAAATTTTTTCTTTTAAATCTGCATAAGAAATTTCTTCAGAGCCGTCAACAATTGCAAGTTTACTATTGTATTGTTTACAATTTTCTAGTACTTGACTTACCAAGAGGTCCATAAATAATTATATGAGCGAAATTCTTATTTTTTCTCCTCAAGAATTTCAACTATGTCCTGAATTGTTTCGCAATCAAGAGCTTCTTCAATTTCAAAAATCACCCCGAAATCTTCCTCAATAGCTGATATTACATTGATGTGACCTAAAGAGTCCCAATCAGGCAGATCCCCTACTCCCACCTCAATAGATAAGTCTTTTTCAGAAACTCTGAGTGTTTGTGCTATGACTGATATGACTCTACTTAATGTATCTTTCATATTTATAAACTTAGTTTTTTTCTGCTATCACCAGAGTATTGATGTTTAACTTATGTGATCTTGAATATTCCAGAGAAAAATTTGTAGCAGGCTCGAATTTATACTTGTTTACTTTAAATCCATTCCTCTCAACCAGCATTATAACATCTTCTGGATTTGGTAAATTATAAATATGATCAACTGCAGGGCTGTTCACTGGCATATTTACAAATAAAAGGCCTTTGTCGGTGAGGAGATTAAAAATTTTTTGTAAAGCCTCATCTGGATTCTCAAGATGTTCTAGAACTTCTGAGATAGTTAAGCTATGGAATCTGGTCTTTTCTTCCGAAAGAAACAGATCCTGCACCTTAAGTTGGACATTTGAATTACTATCTAATTGAGACAGGCACTTAGTTGTTTTTTTAATACTTTCTGATGAAATGTCCCAAGCTTCAAGTCTTATTTTGGGCTTTAATAATGATAAGTAAGCTAAGTAAATGCCGTGTCCAGGCCCTATTTCAAGATGATTAGTATTATCTAAAAGCTCTGGAAGAAAATGATCAATATAATAACTAAGAGAATTTGAATGATTTCCCCACCATAATTGAGATATTAACAGGCCGTTATTATATTTCTCCATATAATCCGTTTTGGAATAAAAGGCTTTCTTAACATCTGAGAATTTTGAAAACCTATACTCGCCATGCTTAGAAAAATACATAGCTTCTTTAGATATTTCCTTACAAAACCATTTATAGTCTAAACAAAACTTTTCTAATTCATGTCCTACAATTACCAATATTTTAGTAGCAAGTGATTCAAGAAATCTTAAACCATCGGAATTTAAAACTTTGAGTCTTTTGTCTAAAAATTGCTTCTGACGCGGAAAAAGATTTGTTTGTGTTGTATAAAGAAGACTTAAATTTACAAATTTTTCGGGTATGACTGGAATCATTTAGGCGTAAAAATCAATAATCTTGTTACTAATGAATTCTATACTATCTATTTCAAGATACGGGTGCATTGGAAGACTTAGTACACTGTCTGAAAGATTTTCAGAAACAGGAACACCTGTATTTAGTTTAGGAAAATTTAAATATCCTGGTTGTTTGGAGATTGCTTGTGGGTAGTATATAACAGAAGGAATATGATTTTCTTTCAAAAAATCTTGAAGCTTCTTATTGTCGTCAACTTTTATAGTAAACTGAGCCCATGCAGACTTGTATTCTTCTTTTGTATAAGGAGTATCAACAAAACCTTTCAAAATTTCTGAATAATTTCTAGCTACTTCAGAACGCAAAATTAACTCATTGGGAAAAATCTTAAGTTTCTCAAGGAGAATGGAAGCCTGAATAGTATCTAATCTTGAATTTAAGCCAACTCTAACATGATCGTATTTATTCACTCCTTTTCCATGTAACCTAATAGAATTTAATTTTTCAGCAAGGTCATCATCATCTGTGAATATGGCTCCTCCATCACCATAACATCCCAATGGCTTTGCAGGGAAAAAACTAGTAGTTGTTGCATCACCCATTGTTCCAACTTTATTTGATGAAATCTCTCCTCCAAAACTTTGAGCAGCATCAATTAAAACTCTTATTCCTTCATTTTTTGCAATCTTTGTAAAATTATTTGCTTCAGCTGGTTGACCAAAAAGATCCACTGCTATCACAGCTTTTACATTTAATGAGCTATTTTTAGCCTGAGATAAAGCACTAGAAAAACTTTCTGGATTAGCGTTAAAAGTGTCAGACCTCACATCGAAGAAAAAAGGTATTGCTCCTAATTGAGCAACAGCTTCTGCGGTAGCAACATATGTAAAAGATGGGACTAAAACTACATCCCCAGGCCCTATTCCCCAAGCCATTAATACCAGAGTTATTGCATCGGTTCCATTTGCGCAGGTAATTGCGTGTTTTGCTCCTGTAAATTCAGTCAAACTTTCTTCAAATTTAGCTACCTCTGGCCCCATAATATATTGCCCGTGATCAAGAACCTTTTTTATTGCAAGATCAATTTTGAATCTAATTTCTTTTTGCTGAGCTCTCAGGTCAATAAACTCAGTAGGTGAATTGTAATTACTCATTTTAGCTTTTCGAATATTTGTTTCATCATTTTGAAAGTTTTAATTCTTCAGATACTTCTAGGACTTCTAATACTTTCTTTCCTTCTTCACCAGTTGTAAGGCCTGCAACTTTATCATTAATTAAGTCAATAAAATATTTACATTCTTCTTTGAGAGGTTCTTTTTCAATTACTTCCACATACTCAGGATCTTTTTTTATAGTTTCGGGAGGAATTTTTTTTGAATTTACCTTTTGAGGTAAGACCATTAATTTTTTATTCCATTCAACTGTGTCATCAAAAATAGCTGATGCTTTTGATCCAATTAATACAAGTTTTTGTTCTTTAATTGGATTTATCCATGAGCATGAAACATGACCTTTTACTCCTGACTCAAACTCCAAAAAAATTGTTGCTAAATCAGGTATTCCTTTTTGGTGCAAAACTGTTTTTTTTGTTTCTATTTTTTTTTATAGGAGAGTTTATTAGAGACAGTATCATAGAAATATCATGTGGGGCGAAACTCCAAATTACATTTTCTTCAGATCTAATTTTTCCAAAAGAAAATCTATTAGAGTATATGTATTGTATATCTCCAAAATCTTTCTCCTCATTCATTTCTTTTAATTTTTTAAATACTGGGTGATATTGAAGTAAGTGCCCTACCATCAAATGCATTCCCTTTTTATTAGACTTTTTTATCATTTCGTCAGCTTCTTTTTTATTCATTGCCAAAGGCTTTTCTACATATACATGTTTATTTGCCTCTAAAGCGTCAATAGTTAACTTTGCATGATATTTAGCCGGAGCAGCTATAACAACTCCTCTTACAGATGAATTTAAAACCTCCTCAAATGTAAGCGATGGAACTTTGTATTTTTCTGAGAATTCTTTCGCCAGTAACTTATCACTATCACTTACTGCACTTAATACACCTAACTCATAAAAATTTCTTATGAGATTTTTTCCCCAATATCCACAACCTATTACTGCGATTGACATATTAAGCCTTGATTATTTTTGCTTTTCCCTTGATATTTTTCATGGAATTTCTTGTATCAATAATTAATTTAGAATTATCAGCAATTTCTTGATAAGAAATGTATGAATGATCTGTACTTATTAAAATTGCATCATAACTATTTAGGTTTTTCTTATTTAAAGGAATGCTTTTTAAACCTTTCAAAGAATCATGTTCTCTAGATGCAGGTATTTCTGGAATAAATTCGTCATGAAAGTCTACTGAGGCGCCAAGAGATACTAGAGATTCTATTAGGACCAGAGACGGGCTTTCTCGCATATCATCTATGTTTTTTTTGTAAGCAATTCCTATAATCAAGATTTTTGAACCCTTTATAGATTTTTGTAAATTATCATTCATAGCTTTAATGAGTTTACTAATTACAATTTCAGGCATATTAGTGTTTATCTCTCCCGCAAGCTCTATAAACCGAGATGTAAGTCCATACTGTTTTGCTTTATACGCTAAATAGAATGGATCAATAGGTATACAATGACCCCCCAATCCTGGACCAGGAAAAAAAGGCATATACCCAAAGGGTTTTGAAGATGCCCCCTCAATGACCTCCCAAATGTCAATATCCATGGCATCAAATATAATTTTTAATTCGTTTACCAAAGCAATATTCACAGAACGAAAAATATTTTCGGTAAGTTTTATAGCTTCCGCTGTTCTAGTAGAGTCAACAAGGATTACATCATCAATAATATGCTTATAAAGCTCGTAAACTAAATTTTTTGCCTCAGGGCAGTCTGCCCCAACTATCTTTGGTATTGTTGAAGTACTATATTCTTTATTTCCAGGATCTTCTCTTTCTGGGGAATATGCTAAATAATAATCTTTATTCTTTATTAAATTTGATTTTTCTAAGGATTCAGCCAGTTTTTCATCAGTAGTTCCAGGATAAGTACTAGATTCTAAGATGACCAATTGGCCCTTTTTCAAAAAAGGAGATATGGTTGTTCCTGTGTTTATGATTGCAGATAAATCAGGTTCTTTGTGACGATTTAAAGGGGTTGGAACGCAAATTACTATTACATCAACTTCTTGTATCCTTTGAAAATTTGTTGTTGCTTCAAATCCCTTGCTTTGCATATCAATGATTTTTTCATCAGGAATGTGTTTAAGATAAGATTTTTTTTTGTTAAGAGTTTCTGTTTGAGACGAATTAATATCAAAACCAATAGTCTTTATGTTCTTGTGAGAAAATGCATAAGCTAATGGAAGACCAACATATCCAAGCCCAACTATTCCTACGGTAAAATCTTTAGATTTTATTTTTTTTAAAGTGTCCATACTTAATTTTATTTCTTAGCATTTTTGAGATGCAATGAAGTTTTCCATATTTTTTTAAGTTCTCTTCAAAAAAAATTTATTCATTTTTTCTAAGCTCTCTTTGAGCAAGAAAAAAAATACAAACCAAAATAAAGCCTAAAAAAGTTCCTAAAATACAAATTAATGCCCTTGAGGGTTTAGATTTTTTTTCTGGAATAAAAGGCTCTTCTATTGGTTTTAAAACGTAAAACTTGTCCAATTTTGCTGTAACCTCTTTTTTAAGGTTCATTTCTATTAAAGAGCTTATTGCAGAGTTAACCCCAATAAGCCTACTTTTTTGTAGTTGTTTTTCTAAGTATTCTCTTGCTGCTTCAGTTTTTTCAAGCTCTTCTTTTCGCATTAATGAGTTTACTTCTGAAATGATTAATTCTAGGAAATCTTTTGCAAAATACGGAGACAAATGTTCTACCTTTAAAGAAATAAAGCCTGATTTCATTTTAGAAACATAAACCATTTCTTTATAACTTTTGTAAGCTTCTAAATAAGTAGGCTTTGAATTTTTGAAATTAGAATTTTGTTTCCATTCTCTCGTGTCTGGATTAAAAAGACTTTCATTAAATGTTATAGCATTTTTATTTAAATCATATTTTTTAACTGCCATTAACATTGGTAGTATATTTTCAAAAGTTAACAAGTGTTTCAAAAAAGTCCTTGACTGAATTAATTCTATTGCTTGAAGAGACTTATCAGAATCCATATTTCCTAGATTAAAACCTGCTAAGGAAGATAAAGATGAAAGCTGGCCTAGCTTTGAATCCATGTCTTCTTGACTAACCTGTAGAATAGATTCCGACAGGTAGTAATTACTTAAAATTAGTGAATAGCTTAGAGAAGTCAAAGCAAATATTGATGTATAGATAAAGATTAAAACCCGTTTTTTCCACAAAAAAAGTAAATAGACTCGAATATCTATTACTCGGTTATCTGAATTTAGTTCCCTATCCAATTTTTTCTAATCTAGTCTGGTACCCGGGGCCGGACTTGAACCGGCACGAAGTTGCCTTCGAGGGATTTTAAGTCCCTTGTGTCTACCAATTCCACCACCCGGGCTAAATTTTTGATATTTTATATTATTTTTGGAGGCTGAGGTCGGAATCGAACCGGCGTAGACGGATTTGCAATCCGCTGCATGACCACTCTGCCACTCAGCCGCTGTGCTATTTTATATATTTGATTTAAACAATCCATTTATTTAGATACTTGATGAAAGAATACCAAGAAATAAGAGCGCTACAAAAAATTAAGATTATACTCAGATTAAAAATTAAATTTGATGTAAGGGGAGTTATCAAAAAGAATCCGAGTCCAATCATTTGAACAGCAGTTTTTAATTTTCCAGAAAAATCAGATTTCACATCATCAACTTTTTTGGTATTAGAGATAATATAAAGCCTTAGATAACTTATTGAAATTTCCCTAGAAATAATAAGAATTGAAGATATCAAGATAAAAATATTTTCAAAACTATATGTAATCCAGACTAATAAAGTTGCAACAAAGATTTTATCAGCCAGCAAGTCTAACAATGCTCCAATATTTGATGATAAATTGTTTTTTCTCGCGAAATAACCATCTAAATAATCCGTTACAGAAGCAATTATGAAAATAATCAAAGAAGCTAAATAAAATTCATATTCAAAGAGAAAAATAATAGGAGCTAAAAGTAATACTCTTGAAATAGATAAAATATTAGGGAGGTTCATCTTATTTGTTTTTAAGATAAAAATGAATTTTTTTAGCTTTAATTTCTCCTATACCAGGCGCTAATTTTAAATCATCTAAAGAAGCTTCGGATACTTTATCAACTCCCCCAAAATATTTGATTAAATCTTTTTTTATCTTAGGTCCTAATCCGTTTAATCTATCTAAACTTGATGATAACAAATCCTTAGATCTTCTTTTTCTGTGATGTTTGATCGCAAATCTATGAGACTCATTTCTTGCTAATTGAATGAGCTTTGATATTTCATTTGAGCTTTTTAATTCATGACTTTTGTTATCATAATGAAGAATGTCATACTTTTCTTTCCTATTAGGTCCTTTTGAAACCGAAACAATTTTTATTTTTTCTAAAAGTTTTTTATCAAGATATTTTTTAACGGTATTTAATTGACCCTTGCCACCATCTATCAATATGATATCTGGAAGATCCAAATTATTTTTTTGTAAATTCTTACATCTTCTCTGAACTGCTTCTACTAGAGCTAAATAATCATTATTAGTATCTTTTTTAATATTCATGATTCTATAATTTTTTTTATCAGGTCCATCTTTGGTAATTGATACACACGAAGCTGAAACATTTTTTCCTGAAGTATGACTTATATCAAAACCTTCTATCTTATTGATGATTTCTACTTGCAAAAAATTTGCAAGTTTTTCCAAGCAATTTTGAACCCATGAATAATTATTATTCCTTGACAAAGCATCTTCAGCCTGAGAAGAACATATATCTATTAAATTAGAATTTTTCTTATTAGTTTTATGAATAATTATTTTGGGAGAACTTAAACCTAATAAAAAATCTTTTGTTTCTTTAGTAATGTCTCCTTGAAAAAGAATATTTATCGTTTTTCTTCCTTTATTTTCAATTACATAACTTTCTAGGAAAGCTGACAAGAGTTCTTGATCAGTAATATTTTCTCTTGAATCCGGATAAAAGTTTTGAGAGCTTGTGATCCATCCATCTTCAACTCTAAGTAAACTTAAACAACAGTTAAATTTATTTCTTTTAATCACAAAGATATCTAATTCATCAAATCCTGTTAAAACATTTTGTTTTTTTTGAGTATCTCTAATGGATTGAATCTTGTCTCTATAAATGGCTGCTCTTTCATAATCTTTTTTCTCAGAATATGAATCCATCTTTCTTTGTAGATCCAAAATTATATTCTTTGTTTCTCCTGACAGAAAATTAAGGGTATTTTTAATATCAAAAGCATAGTCTTCTCTAGAAATATTTCCTACGCACGGAGCTGAACACCTATTCATTTGATATTCAATACATGGACGAGATCTGTTTTTAAAATTTATATCTTTACAATTTCTTATTTTAAAAAGAGACCTTATTAAACTAACGTTTAATCTCATTGCTCCAACATTAGCAAAGGGGCCAAAAATTGTACTTTTGGGATCTTTTTGTCTCGAGATATAAATTGCAGGATATTCTTTTGAGGTAGATAAATGTATCGCCGGATATGACTTATCATCCCTAAATTGAATGTTATATGGAGGGCGTTTTTTTGAAATCAACCCTTGTTCCAAAATTAAAGCATCAGATTCAGTTTTTGTAATAATGGTTTCAATGAACTTAATCGACGATTTAAGATTAGCTATTCTTTTTCCTTCACCTTTTCTTATATTTAAATAGCTTTTTACTCTTTTGTTTATATTTTTAGCTTTCCCTATGTAAATGATTTCATGTTTCGAATTAAAAAATTTATACACGCCAGGTAATTCTGGAAAATCTACACTTTTATCAAACAGTATTTTTTTATTTATAAACTGAGCTTGCTTTGCCATCTGGCCTTCTGTTATCGGAAAATGCTTCTAAGCTATCTTCTTTTATTAAAATAGAGTGAATTTCACCTAACTTTCTTTTAACCAGTTTTTTTTCCTTTTTTAAGGATTCTATAAGACTATCATCAAATTGTTCATGAAATAATACATCTGGTATGTGTTGAAAGTGTATTCGGCTTTTTTTGGAAGATTCTTCCAGAGACATTTGGAAATCTAAAACATTTAAAATCTCTTGCAGAACACTTGTAATGATTGTTGAACCACCTGGGGAACCAGTAACTAGGTAAGGTTTTTCATTATGGAACACTATTACTGGGGACATAGATGAAAGAGGAGTTTTTTTAGGCTCAATTTTATTTGCTTCCGATCCTATTAAGCCGTAAGCATTTGGATACCCCGGTTTTGATGAAAAATCATCCATTTCATTGTTCATGAGAATGCCAGTGCCTGTAGGAATAATGCCTGATCCATAAGCTGTGTTTAAGGTATATGTATTACTCACAGCATTACCCCATTTATCTACAATAGAAAAATGTGTTGTTTCTTCCCCTTCTTCAATGTTTACAATCACTTTTGAAGGATATTTTTTTTCCTTTATTTGACGATAAATCTCATCAGCATATTTTTTTGACGTCAGTAAATCTTGAGGTACTTCAAAAAATTCTGGATCTCCTAGAAATTTAGCCCTATCCCTGTAAGCGTAGTCCATGGAAGATATAAGGATTTTTAAATATTCTTCTGAGTTATGATCAAGTTTGCCTAAGTCAATATTTTCAAGAATGTTTAATATTTGTACTAAAGCAATTCCGCCAGAACTTGGTGGTGCCATAGAGCAAATTTCATAACTTCTGTAATTTCCACAAACTGGTTTTAGGATTCTTATTTTATATTGATTCAAGTCTATCAAACTTAAGATACCGCCATTTATTTGGAAGTAGTTGGCAATTTTCTTTGCGGTATCTCCAGAGTAAAATTCTTCCTCCCCATTCCGTTGTATTCTCTCTAATGTACTAGCAAGATTTTTTTGAACTAAAATGTCCCCTTTTGAAAATCCATTAGCCCTTGTAAAAGTTTTTTTTGCCTCTTTGTCTTTTGAAAACTTTTTTTTGTATTTATTGAGATTTTTTGCCTGAAAATCTGACAATGCGAAACCTTTTTTTGCCAGTTCAATTGATGGTTTGATTAAATTTTCAATTTTTACCGTTCCATAATTTTCTGCTACATGAAATATACCGGATACTGTGCCCGGGACTCCTGAAGCTAAAATAGAACTTAAACTTAATCCTTTGATAACTTTCCCAGAATTATCTTGAAACATTTTTTCAAAAGACTTCATTGGAGCACGTTCCCTATAGTCAATAGAGAAGGTTTCATTTGATTCAGCTAAGTGGAGTAACATAAATCCTCCACCGCCAAGATTGCCAGCTGATGGATTTACTACAGCCAATGCAAATGCTACCGCTACAGCAGCATCAATAGCATTTCCTCCTTCTTCTAAAACTTTCATTCCAATATCTGTAGCTAGATGATGCCTTGTTGCAACAGCATAAAACTCAGCTTTTAGAAATGAAGAGAAAAAAAATAATAAGGTTAGGAAAAACGCTATTAATGAATATTTTGAGATAAGAATTTTGTTAATTGGGCTTATCTTCAGTATGCCTTTCACCATTAAATATTGCAGCAAATTCTAAAATCTCACTAGATTCATTAAAGACTCTATGAAACGCACCATCTGGAACTGGAATAACATCTCCTTGCTTAACTTCAAATTTTGAATCATCTATTTGCATTATTCCTGTTCCTTTATAAAAAACATAAACTTCTTCTTGGCCATCATGTTTATGGCCAGATGTGCTTTTATTTGGATTTAATTTTGTAATACTGGGAACAAGTTTTGACAAAGAGCTATTATCAAGAACAACATACCTATCATCTTCTTTAACTACATGCCAATTATTATCCATGTTTTAAATTATATATGATTCAACTTTTTTTATCATTTTAGAGATATTTTCTGAGGCGGTTATTTCTCTTCCTAAAACAATATAATCACTTCCATTTTTTGTAGCTTCATCTAAAGTTGCTACTCTAGATTGATCATCATTTTTCTGCTGTATTCTAATTCCTGGAGTTACTGTAATAAAATCTTCTCCAAAATTTCTTTTGATTTCAGATACTTCTTTGACTGAACAAACTACACCGTCAATATTATTTTGTTTAGCGCTCATGGAAAGAGTTTTGACTAATTCAGGAATTTGCATATCAAAACCCATATTTTTTATATTTTTTTCACTTAGGCTAGTGAGAACCGATACTCCAACTAAAAGAGCTTCACTGTTCGAACTTTCTCTGGCTTCTCTTGCAGCTTGTATCATTTCTTCTCCCCCAAGTAGATGGATATTTGTCATCCAAACCTTATGATTAAATAAGTTTTTCAAGGCTTTATAAATTGTATTTGGAATATCATGAAGCTTTAAGTCTAAAAAAATATCAAAACCTTGTTTGCTTAAATTTTCTTTAATTTTAGGTCCTTCACCAGCAAATAGTTGTTTTCCAATCTTTAATCTATAAATTTCTGGATCTAAAAGTTTTACAATGGAGCTTGCTTCTTCAAAGGAATTAAAATCTAGCGCTACAATAATTTGCTTTTGTTTAAGGATTTTCATCATCTTTGACGTTGATAACTTTTGAATTTCGTCTAAATAACCTAGGCAGCTGAAGAATTAAGGAAATAATAGCACCAACAAGAACAGAAAAAATTATAGAAAATCCGACTGATATGCCTTCAATTTTTACAAAAAATAAATCCAATGAAATTATGTCTGGATTAAGATTCGAAAATATAAAAAGGAATGCAATAAGAAGGATTAAAAGAATGAAATAAAAATATTTCATATTTATATTTTAACACAACCTAGTTGACTCTTTGTTTTAATAACTTTGAAGCTCTAAAAAAAGGTATGGATCT
>MDSV01126432.1_pt1 | contig 18500 bp, 18 predicted proteins | sample 810851 | NCBI WGS metagenome assembly MDSV01 (sample SAMN05326640, study PRJNA326480) | marine metagenome | isolation source: seawater | place: Atlantic Ocean: North East | collected 2012 | reverse complement strand
TTTTTCAAGAATTTAAATGATGGCTAGAAAAAAAATTTTACTGATTTACCCAGGTTATTTATTTCCATTAATTATGGCTAGCCAGCATAGAGTGATTGATATGTTAAAAACATTAACTTTACATCATGAAGTTCATTTTATGTCTTTTGTAAGAAACATGGATGACAAGATCGATACAATAAATAAAATGAGTGAAATATGTAAAAATTATTGTCCTATTGAGCCTAGAAATTATGAATCATCTTTTATTAAAAGGAAAGTTATAGGTATTAAAGCATATTTATCTTTTATCTTAGAAGGTAGATCTTTAAGACATTATTATACGTCCAATAAATTTATTTTAGATCAAATAAAAAGCTATTTTTCCTTACATGATTTTGATGTAATTCAAATTGAGTATTGGTATTGTGCTGATATTTTTAAAAATTTGAATGTAGGGACTTTAAAAGTACTAGATTCTCATGGTATCCTTCATCAGAAAAAAAGAAAAGAATACAATAAGTTATATAATATGAATGCTTCTTACTTCAAAAAAAGAGAGCTACATAATTATAGGCAAAGTGAAATTGAAGCCATTAATAATGCAGATTTATTTATTAGTATTTCTGAAATAGATAATCATTATATAAAGAAAAACTTTGAAAAAAAAGATTCTTTAATAATTCAAACAGGCCAAGATTTAAGTAAATTTGAAAATTATCGTTTGAAAAAATCAGGAGATACAATTTTGTTTTATGGAGGTATGGAATCAAAACAAAATTATTTTGCTGTAAAACGATTCGTTGATAAAATACTACCCAAAATCAAAATAAAATTACCAAAAGTCAAATGTAGAATTGTTGGAAATAATCCGCCACCTGAAATTAAATTAATGCATAATGGTCATGATTTCATTGTTGAGGGTTTTGTATCAGATGTCAGAATTCCTCTGTCAAAATGTACTGTTATGATTTTACCTTTAGAAATTGGTGCTGGATTTAGGAGTAGAATTGTTGAAGTGATGGCTTTAGGAATACCAGTTGTTGGTACCCACAATGCCTTGGATAACGTTGGTTTAGTAAATGGTAAACATTGTTATGTCTCAGACAATGATGGAGATATGGCAGACCATCTTTTTGATGTTTTAAATGATGATGAGAAAAGAAGACTAATGTCAATAAATTGTAAAGAATTTGTTAGTAAGAATTTTTCATTGGATAGCACCTTTGGTAAATTAGCTGAATATTATTCTTCACTAAATTAATTCGTAAAGATATTTATGATATCAAAAAAGTTATTAGATATTATTGCATGTCCTAAAAGTGGTTCTGAACTCATTTTAAAAAATAAACATTTAGAAGCAAAAAATAATTATTATCCAATTATTGGAGGTGTCCCAGTTCTCATAGATGAAGAAAAAAGTTTATTCAAAATTGATCATTTTAAATCCGATAATACAACAACTTTTGATTCAAAAAGGTTAAGATTAAAAAAAATTGCAAAGTCATTTTTACCTTCAATTAGTAAAAACTTGAAATCAAAAAAAAATTATATTGAATTAAAAAACCTATTATTTAAAATTAGTGATAGGCCTAAAGTGCTTGTGATTGGAGGTGGAATTGAAGGCGCTAATTTTAAATATTTTCTTGATGATCGAATTGATCTAATTGAGACGGATGTCTCATTCGGTCCCAGAACTAAAATTATTGCAGATGCTCATTGTCTGCCATTTAAAGAAAAAATATTTGATGGAGTAATTGTGCAAGCAGTACTTGAACATGTTCTAGAACCTAAAATATGTGTGCATGAGATTTCTAGAGTTATCAAGAATGAAGGCTATGTGTATGCAGAGACCCCTTTTATGCAACAAGTGCACATGGCACCATATGATTTTACAAGGTTTACATATTTAGGGCATAGAAATCTTTTTTCACAATATTCTGTGATAAAAAGTGGCTCTTGTATCGGACCTGGTTCAGCACTTGCTTGGTCATATTTATACTTTTTAATGAGTTTTTCTAAAAATAAAATTATTAAATATATTTTAGGCGTATTTGCACTACTTACATCATTTTGGTTAAAATATTTTGACTACTTGTTAATTGATAAAGATGATGCTCTTGATGCCGCAAGTGCTTATTTTTTTATTTTTAAAAAATTAAAAAACCCTATTCCTAGTGATTCAATAATTAAAGAATATAAAGGGTCAAGGTTATAAATATTTTAAATAAATTAAATAAGAAAGAATTTCTGATTTTAATGATTCTTTCTATTACTTTAATTAGTAGACTATTATTACAACCTTTTTTTATTCTGGAAAAAAATGAATTTGCAGATGGGTTATATTATAATAGTTATGCGATTGGCGAAATATTAAATGACAAAGAATGGGTTGAAAAGCATCCCGAAGAATTAGATGTTTTACGTCCTCCGGCCTATCCTTTGTTTTTAGCAATAATTTATTTTTTCTTTGGTGTTGAGAACTTCAAAGCAGTTTATTTTTTTCAAACTATGTTATCCTTATTTATTTCTTATATTATATTTTTACTTAGTTATCAAATGTTTAGAAATAAAAAGGTTGCTTATCTTGCTTTATTGTGGTCTTTGATTTATGTACCATACATAAGATATTCTTCGATGATTGGAAGAGATATTTTTTTATTTTATCTTTTTATAATTGTTTTTTATTATGGATATAAATTTATTTTAACTCAAACTTCAAAAAATTATATAGGTTTTTTAATTAGTTACATAATTATTGTTCATACAGATCCTCGATATTTATTATTTGTTCCAATAATAATTTTACCCTTATTAGATATATATGGTATAAAACAAGGGATAGTTCAATATTCTAAATTTCTTTTAACATTTGCTCTCCTTATGACTCCTTGGACATTGAGAAATTATTACTATTTTGATGGTTTAGTTATAATAAGTCCAAAATATTTAGACTTTAGAAATAATATTGAATTTGATAATGCTCAATCTTTTAAACATGAGTATAATGCAAAAAGTTTTATGAAAAGTAGTATTGGTTTTGGAGATCCAAATTTTACTATTAAAAGTAGTAAGGATATAATTTACAATAATGAAAGATCTCTAATACTTCAAGGACAAAACCCCCATGGAAGATCAGACAAAGAAATTCAGGCAGTTATTGATGGTAAACGTCCGGCAAATGACTTTATATCAAAACGTATTTGGATGTTTAAACAATTTTGGCGAGTGACTAATTTCCATGGAGATTTCTTTCCATACCCAAGTGGTGTGTTTAATATTTGGTCGCTAAATCATAATATGAGCAATATTATGTTATATGGTTCTTTATTGCCTTTTTTTATTATTTCATTAGTTTATAATTTTCAAAAAAGAAAACTAATTTCTAAATACTTCCTTTACGTTATAATGACACAGACGTTAATACATACATTCATTTGGAGTAGAGAGAGATATCGCCATCCAATAGATGCTCTCATAATAATTCTTGGTGTCCACGGTATGTTTTTAACTTATAATTATCTAAAAAAAATAAGGTATGATTTAAATCTCAAATGAAGGGTTTAACAATAATAGTACCTGTTTTTAATGAAGAGGATAGTATTAGCTCAACATTCTCAAAAATTAATGATACATTAAAAAAAACAGATATTAATTATGAAATAATAGCTATTGATGATGGCTCTGATGATAGTTCTTTCAATTTATTAAGAGAACATGATTTTATTATTGTTGAAAAACATAAGATAAATAAAGGCTATGGTGCATCTATTAAAACTGGTCTTAGATTAGCTAAGTTTGATTCAATATGTATCACTGACGCTGATGGTACTTATCCAAATGAGAAGATAAGTGAACTTTATGATGTCTATATCGAAGACAAATTAGATATGCTTGTTGCTTCTAGAACGGGTGAAAATGTCTCATATCCATTTATTAAGAAGATCCCAAAATTTTTTATCATAAAACTAGCTAATTATATTACAAATTATAGTATTCCAGATATTAATTCTGGTTTGAGAATATTTGATAAAGCTCTAGCACTAAAGTTCTTTCATTTGTATCCTAATGGATTCTCATTTACCACTACTATAACTTTAAGTTTATTATGTGCTGAATACAAAGTTGATTTTTATCCAATTGATTACTTTGCTCGTATTGGAAAGTCTAAAATAAAACCAATTAAGGATACGATAGGTTTTTTCAAGCTTTTATTAAAGATGAGCATGTATTTTAAACCATTTAAATTTTTTACGCCTGTCATAATAGTATTTGCTTTAATATCAATTGTTGTACTAATAAGAGATATTTTCTGTTTAAATGATTTAACTCAATCTGGAATTTTTTTTCCAGTATTCACATTTTTATTTTTTAGTATTGGTTTGATTGCTGATATGATAATCAAAAGAACAAGTTAATTTTCATTGAAAATACTCATTCTTACTCATGAATTTCCGCCTGTGGGCGGAGGGGCAGGAACAATTGTAAAGAATCTTTCATTACAATATACTAATAAGGGTCATGAGGTACATATTATTACTTCTAGATATCAGAATTATCCTAATAATTTTTCAGCGAAAAATATCTTTTTTCATTATGTTTGGGGGAAACGGAGATCTCAATTAGATAATCAAATCTTTTTAACATTTTTATCTTTTATGTTTCTTGCAGTTTTTAAAGGTTTTAAAGTAATCAAATCTTTTGATATAGATATCATTCATAGTTCTATGAGTATTCCTGCTGGTTTAGTAGGAACAATATTAAAAAAAATATTTAACATTCCTCATGTTTTATCTTTATTTGGCTCAGATGTTCCATATCATTCTACTTCAAAAACTATGATAATTTTCAAACCTTTAATTAAATATATTTTACTAAATGCTAACAAAAATATAGTTCTTAGTAAAGGCTTGTTAAAGACTTTATCTAAAACAATTAATCTAAACAAAATTAATACTAGAGTAATTTATGCTGGAGTTGATCTGCCAAATAATATAAATAGTGATCAATTATATACTAAACAGAGTAATTTTATAAAGCTCATTTCGTTAGGACGATTAGTTGAGTTGAAAGGTTTTCAAGATGTTATTCGTGCATTACAAATAATAAATGAAGCGTCATCAATTAAATTTAAGTACAATATAATTGGTGATGGACCTTTCAGACAGAATCTTATTGATTTGATTGAGGAACTTAATTTATCTGATTATGTTGAACTTCATGGTTTCATAAGTGATAGTAAGAATAAAAGTAAATTACTTTATGAGGCTGATATTTTTGTTGGCCCATCTCATACTGAGGCATTGGGTTTGGTATTTATTGAAGCGCTTTCTCATGGCCTTCCTGTTATTGGAACAAATGTTGGAGGAATACCTGAAATTATTAATGCAAAGGATTTTGGTTTATTAGTTGCACCGAAAGATATTGAAGGAATTAAAAATGCTATTATTGAATTATCAAGTAAATTTGGAAAATTTGAAACAGATAAAATAATAAATAGGGCAAAAGAATTTTCCTGGGAAAGCATAGGTGAAAAATATTTATTTGAGTACAAAAAAATATTGGCTGTTAAAAATAAAAATTTAATAGAAAATGGTAATTTGTTAGTATAAAATGAATAAATATTTCATAGTTACAGTTGATACTGAAGCTGATTGGTTCCATCAAAAAGAAAATCGGTTAAATAATATTAATGGTTTGCACAAACTACAATCCTTATGTTTTGAGAATAGTCTAATTCCAACATATTTAATTACTTATGAAGTTGCTACAAATAATAATTCTGTAAGAATTCTTGATAAGTATCACCAAAAGGAACTTTGTGAAATCGGATCACATTTACATGTATGGTCTACTCCTCCTTATGAAAATCCAAATGATTATAATGTGGATTTAAATTGGTTTCCTGCATTTCAATCTGAATTACCAGATTCTATGCTTTACGACAAACTAGATAGTTTACACAAAGTAATTATTAAAAATTTTGGTATTTCCCCAAAATCACACAGAGCAGGAAGATGGGGTGTTGATTCTAGGACAATAAATTGGCTTAGTAACAATAACTATTTGGTTGATAGTTCTATATGTTCGAGAAAGACATGGAGCTTGACTCGTGGTGTAAAAGGATTTATGAATTATAATTCATATAAAGTTGAAAACGAACCATACTTTCCTTCTTTAAAGGATATAACTAAAGTAGAAAAAAAAATAGGCGATATACATAAAGTTCTAGAAGTGCCTGTCTCAAATCTTGAATTAAATTTTTTGAATAATTCAAACTCAAAAAGTATTGTTGCAATTAACACTATTATGAATAAGCTAGAATTTTATTATTTTGGAAATATTTCATTTCGCCCTTCCTACAATATTTCTATAGATAAATTTAAATTTATTGTTAATAAACTCTTTAAAAAAAACCATAAGTTTCTGAATTTCATGCTCCACTCAAACGAATTGGTCCTTGGAACTTCGCCCTATTCAAAAAATAAGTACAAGCAAGAAGCACTAATTAAAAGGATAGAGATTGTTTTTAAAGCTGCAAAAAGTTTTGGTTATAAAGGCATAAAATTGTCTGATTCATATAATTTATTTTGAATTTTTATTTTATATGAGTATTAAAATTAAAAAAGCAACCAAAGATGATTTAAATGGAATTTATAACCTTTATAGAGGTGAAAAATCAATGGAAGAAATTAGATGGGTTTTAAAAAACTTTGAGGGTTCTGATTTAAGGTCATTTATTGCGACAGATAGTAGTAATAATATTATAGGCCATATTGGATATGTAATTTCAAATTATAGTTATAAGAATTCATTATTTAAGGGTTTGCATAATATGATGTGGATTGTTAATCCAAAAACTAGAGGTGGTGCAGGACTTAAATTATTCGCTGAAAATATTAAAATGGCTGACTTTGGATTCGCAATTGGTGCTAGTAGATTCACGAAAAAATTATTCCCTTTAATAAAATATCAACATCAATTTAATATTTATCATTATTTTAAGTTTATTAGTCCTTTTTCATTAGTTGATGATAATCAAAATGAAAAAATATGTATAGAGCAGGTTGAGAATTTTAAATTTCCTATAAAAAATAAATATAATGGCAAAGATGTATTTCGAAGCAATCCTAGTGAAAATCATCTGAATTGGATTTTAGAATGCCCCTTGGTTAAATCAGTTGGGTTTAGAATTAAAAAAAATGGGGAAACGATAGGTGTTGCTATATGTTATATTAAGACACGATATAAAATTTTTAAGACTGGGAGGATCGTACATATTTCTTATTTAGGTGACAATAATAATCTTTGGTATCAGGTAGTAAAATTAATTAATAAATATTTTTATGAAATGAACTGTTATTTAGTTTTTGCTCCTGCTAGTTACCCTAGTTATATAAAAGGTCTTTTTAAAAATGGTTATAGAAAATCATCATGGTTTTTCAAACCATTCTATCTGGATAATTCTAAAAAAAACCTCCCTGGAATTAAATCTCATCAATATCACCTCACATTTATTGAGTCTGATTTAGGTTATAGAAATTTTTAGGTATTCAAAATAAAATAAATTTGGAATTCTTTAAGAAAAATTTAATTTTTTTACAATTAATTGTCTCAATGGTAATTATTTATTTTATAATTCGTCAAATTGACTTTTTTATTTTTTTAAATAATATAAAATCATTAAATGTTTTTTGGTTCGGTGCTTCTGTTTTAAGCTTTATGATATCTTTATTAATTGTTCCATATAAATGGTATCAAATATTATCATTTAATGGAATAAAATATGATTTTACAATGATTTTTAAAATCAATCTTATTAGTTCATACTATAATCAGCTATTACCAACCAGGATAGGGGGTGACTCTGTAAAGTATTTTATTTTGTCAAAGGATGGTGTTGTCGATAAAGTGAAAATAACCTCATCCATAATTATTGATCGTGGTTTTAACTTGATTGGGATTTTTTTAATAGCTTTGTTTTCTTCCTTGGTCTTCAGTCATAAATATTTTTCAAATACCAAAATTTTATTTTCATTCGGCTTTGCTTTATTTTTATTCTGCATTATACTTCTTTTACCTAATGTAATAAATGATTCGATGCATAAAAATAAATTTATTAAAGGTGTAGTAAAATATATTAATATTTTTAAGAGTATGATAAGTACATACAAACAATTAATATTTATTACTTTTTTTTCTTTAGCATATGCTTTTATTACTTTTTTTATGAGTTATTGTATTGGAAAATCATTAAATATCAATGTTCCTTTTGAATATTATTTGACGTTCTTACCCATAATCTCAATCGCTACTGTTTTGCCAATATCTTTTTCTGGATTCGGCATTAGAGAGGGTGGATTTATATATTATTTAGGACTTTTAGATGTTTCAAATGATAAAGCTTTAGCTTTATCTCTTTTTTCTTATTTTATAACTTTAATATTATCTGCACCTGGGGTTTTTCTTATTAAATCATTTAAGGTCGCTTCCATGAAAAGTAAAATAAAAATAAAATAATATATAAATGGAATATTTACTTGAACAAATATTTGATAATTTTAAAAAATTTTCGAAAAATAACGCCATTAAGATTAATGAAAAGAATTATACATATTTTGAATTATCAGAGATTATTGGAGGAATACAAGCTGAAATAAACAACAAAAATATTGAAAGTACTGTTGGAATAATTGTTGAAAATAATATATATACTTATGCTGCAATTTTTGCTATCTGGTTTAATGGGAATGCTTTTGTACCATTAAATTGTACAAATCCTCAAGAAAGAAATACTCAAATTATTGATGAGTCTAATATAAAAACAGTTCTAATTAGTTCTTCAAAATCAAGAGATCTTTTAAAAAATGATATTAGAGTTGTCTCAATTTATGACTTTAAGAATAATTCAAATATTTACTTAAATAAGAATTATTATAATAATTTAGCCTATATATTATATACCTCTGGCAGTACAGGCACTCCAAAAGGAGTATCAATCTCTTTTTCAAATATTATTGCTTTTATATCATCTATTAATGGCGTTGGTTTTGGTTTCTCAGTTAAAGACAAATTTTTACAAATGTTTGATTTGACTTTTGATGTGTCCATAGCTTGTTTATTAATACCTTTAACATGCGGAGCATCGCTTTATACTGTACCTTATGGGAGTTTAAAATTCACATATATTTTTAAAATATTAAAAGAAGAAAATATAAATGTGATTACAATTGTACCATCTTTGATTTCTTACCTTAAGCCATATATCGATGATATTAAGTTTTTAAATGTTAGTCATTGTATTTTAACTGCTGAAGCTTCAAATATTGATGATGTAAAATTATTAGAAAAGGTTATTCCAAATTCAAGTTTATTTAATTTTTATGGACCAACTGAAGGTACAGTTTGGACGCATTATTATAAATGGGAGAAAAAAATAGAAAATCTTAATTACAATGGCATTATATCTATTGGTAAGCCTTTAACTAATGTAATGTCAATAATTGTAGATCAAAAAAATGAAGTCATAAACACTGGTGAAAAGGGAGAGCTTTGTTTAAGTGGTAATCAAATTACTAGTGGTTATTATAATAATGACAAAATTAATAGAGATGCTTTTTTTATTAAGAAAATAAACAAAAAAACAATACGGTTTTACAAAACAGGAGATATCTGTTTTTTGGATGATTCTAAAAATTATATGTATTGTGGTAGAAAAGATAGTCAGGTGCAAATTCAAGGTTTTAGAGTAGAATTAGGAGAAATTGAATATTTAATTAGAAAAGAATATGAAGTAAAAAATACTTTATCTATGACAATGGAAGATAAATATAAACGTAATCATATTTATTTATTTATTGAAGATTTATCTAAAAACATTACTGGTAAAAACGTTAAAGAGTTTTTAATAAAAACACTTCCCAGTTACATGATTCCAAAAAAAATATATGTTATGGAAAAGTTTCCAATAAACTCTAGCAGTAAGATTGACAAAATTAAAATTAGAAAAATTCTCCAGAGATCAATTTTTAATTAATGAATTTTATTATTATCGGTAATGGAAAAATGTGCATTGACTGCATTAGTATAATGCTTAATTATAATAATGTGGATATTTCTTTAGTAATATTTTCGGAAAAATTAGATAAAAGAAATCAAATGACAAATTTTCTAAAAAAAATAAAAAAAGACTTTATTTCAACATCGAAGTTGAACTCAAAAAATAATATTTCCTTAATTAAAAAAGCACAACCAGATTACATATTAAACATAAATAGTTTTTGGATTATTAAAGAGGATATCCTTCAAATTCCTAAAATTATGTCTATTAATTTTCATAATGGGCCATTACCAAAGTATGGAGGAGTAAATATCCCAAGCTGGGCTATCATTAATGGAGAAATGTATCATGGAGTGACTTGGCATATCATCGATGAAGGTATTGATACCGGAGATATTTTATGGCAAGAAAAGTTTAGAATAGATGATGACATTACGGCCGGAATATTAATGGCAAAATGTATTATAGAAGGAATAAAATTATTTGAAAAAAAAATCTGTTTTCTTCTCGATAATTCATTCTCAACTACTATACAAAAAGGACCTAGAACTTACTATTCTTTAAAAGATAAACCTGCAAATCGTGGTGTCATAAACTTTGAAAAAAAATATGATGTCATTTATAATCTAGTAAGGGGTCTTAATTATCTTCCATTTAATAATGATTTTGAATTTTCAAAAATTAGATATAATAATAAGGAGGTTATTATAAATAGAGTTTCAATGTACTCAATAAATAAATCATACAAACCTGGTTTTATATTTGAAGCTAACTCATCAGTTATAAGAATTTCTTGTTTGGATGCAATAGTGCAACTAGAAAGTGCTATGAATCAAAATCTTGTATCAATGAATAATGACAAGATAATTAATGAGCTAAAGATTAAAAAAGGAAATTTTATAAATGATGAAAATATTTAAAAATATGTAAATTTATTAGGATTTTTATGGATAAGAAAATATTAGTAAAACTAGAATTGGTTTTTAGAAAAGTATTTAATGATGAAAAAATTAATATTAGTATAAATGATTCAGCAGATACTGTAAATGCTTGGGACTCACTCAGTCAGATTGATATAATTGCTGAAATTGAAAAAGAGTTTAAAATTAAAATTGATTTTTTTGAAATGGTAGAGTTAGATAACGTAATAAATATTTTATCTTTAATTAAGGATAAATTAATTAATAAGACTAATTAATTTAATTTGAGAATCATCTTTTTTATAAATGACCTTTCTAAAGGTGGAAAAGAAAGACAATTCATTGAAATTGTTAAATATATATATGTTAACTATAATGTGAAATGTCAAGTTGTTTTATTTAATAATACCATAAAATATAATGAATTAGATTATTATGATATTTCAATAAATGTATTAGGTGAAACTAATGAATCTTCAATTTTGAAGATTTTTAGATTTCAAAAAATCATCAAGGATTTTAAACCAGATGTAGTCCACACCTTTATAGGTATTTGTACGCTAATTACTTCTATGGTACGATTTTTTACTAAATCTTTTAAAATTATTGATAATAGCGTAAGGGGTGTGCAAAAAAATAGGCAATATGGCATTAAAAAGATTTTTATTGATAAGATTAATTTCTTTTTTTCAGATAAAATTGTTGGTAATTCATATGCTGGCTTAAAAAGTTACGGAGTTCCTCATAATAAAGGATTAGTCATTTACAATGGTTATGATTTTTCTAGAAATAATAATTTAGTAAACAAAGAAATAATTAGAAAAAAATTTAATATTAAAACAAAATTTATAGTAGGAATGGTAGCTAGTTTTATCCCTGTAAAAGACTATAATTTTTTTTTTGATATTGCTATAAAATTTTGTAGTAAAAATAAGAATATAAGTTTTATTGCAGTAGGAGATGGCCCTCAATTAGAGCATTTTAAATCTAAAGTAAAAAAGTCTAAGACAGAAAATATTTTTTTAATTGGTTTACAAGATGATATTGAAAGTATTATCAATACTTTTGATGTTGGTTTACTATTTACAGATAGTTCAATAACTGAAGAAGGTATCTCAAATACTATTATAGAGTTTATGGCTTTAAAAATTCCAGTTATCGCAACTAAGGGCAGAGGTACTTCTGAAATAATAAAAAATGACTATAATGGTTATTTAGTAGATAATCAAAATATTGATGATTTAATAATTAAAATTGAAAAATTGCTTTTTGACTCTAAAGTTCAAAGAAGATTTTCGAATGCAGGAATAAAAACTATTGAAACAAAATTTAATATGGTTAATGTTGGAATGTCTTTTTATAAACTTTATGAACAAATTATATAATATAAATATTTATTAAGATGAAAGCTGTAATTCTTGCTGGTGGTCTTGGTAAAAGGCTAAGACCTTTTACTAAAACGATACCTAAACCAATGCTCCCAATTGGTGAAAAATCTGTTTTAGATATACAACTTGAAAGATTAAAAAATGCTGGATGTAAGGAAGTCATTCTTGCAACAAATTACAAATCTGAGGTTTTTAAATCTCACTTTAAAAACAGAGATATTAATGGAATGGAGATAATTATAAGTAAAGAAGAAAAAAGGTTAGGCACAGCAGGACCTTTGTCTATTCTTAAAGAAAGATTAGATGAGCCTTTTATTGTTATGAATGGTGATATTCTTACCTTAGCAAATTTTAAAAATTTTTATAATTTTTCATTAAATAACGATTCAATTCTTACACTAGCTATAAAAAAGGAAATAACCCCATTTGCATTTGGAAATATTTATTATGAAGGAGATTATGTTACTGGTATTGAAGAAAAACCAAATTTTGTAACATATATTTTAGCTGGTATATATGTGATGAAACCCGATATTTTTTCATACATTCCACATAATGAATATTATGATATGGATAAGTTAATTTTAAAATTGCTGAAAAAGAAAATTCCAATTGCAAAGTATGATCTCTTGGAATATTGGTTAGATATCGGTCGTCCTGATGATTATGAAGAGGCAAAAAAAATTTTTAATGAAAAATTTGATAAAAAATAATAGTTCAAATTTATGAAATACATACTAATTACTGGAGGTGCAGGGTTTATAGCAAGTTCTCTCGCTTCTAAATTATTATTGAATGAAAATTATTTTATTGTATTAATTGATAATCTTCTTACTGGAAGTAAATCAAATTTACCAAATTCAAAAAAATGTCTTTTTTTAGAAATTGATGTAAATAATAAAAAAGAAATTGTTAATCTAATGAATGAATTCAATTTTGATTTTATATTTCATTATGCTGCAGTAGTAGGTGTAGATAGAACTGTTAAAAATCCATTGCTCGTTTTTGAAGATATTGAAGGTTTAAAAAATATTTTATCTGTTTCGGTATCTAATAAAGTTGGGAAAATATTTTTTTCATCATCATCAGAGGTTTATGGTGAACCAATGAAGTTGCCGATGCACGAGACCAAGACTCCTTTGAATAGTAGGCTCCCATATGCAATAGTTAAGAATCTTGGAGAATCATACCTTAAGGCTTACAATAAAGAATTTGGTTTAAACTATACAATATTTAGATTTTTTAATACTTATGGGATAAAACAAAGTCAAGATTTTGTGATTTCTAAATTTATTCATGCTGCATTAAAGAATCATGACCTTACAATTTATGGTGACGGCACCCAAAATAGGACATTCTGCTATATTGATGATAATATTGATTTTACTTCTAAAGTATTAGAACAAAATCTTTTGAATAATGAAGTTATTAACGTTGGCAATGATGTCATTGTTACAATAAATGAATTAGCAAATATAATTATTGATCTAGTTGGTTCTAATTCTAAAATAGTTAATTTACCGAGGCTTAAAGAAGGTGATATGTCTAAAAGGCAACCTGATATAAGTAAAATGAAAAAAATAATAGATAGACCACTTACACCTCTAAAAGATGGTCTAAAAAATATTATAAAAACATATAAATTATGAAAACGCTTGTAACTGGTGCAGCTGGCTTTATTGGCTCTCATTTAACTGAATTTCTTGTAAAAAAAGGTTATAGTGTAAAAGTTTTATTACACTATAATTCACAAAATAATTGGGGCTGGATTGAAGATTCTAAAGTGAAGAATGATATTGAAATATGTTTAGGTGATATCAGAGATCAGGATAGTGTTTTTAATGCTATTGAAGGTTGCAATAAAGTGTATCACTTGGCTGCACTAATAGGTATACCTTATTCTTATAAATCTCCATTAGCATATATAAAGACTAATATAGAAGGTACCTATAATATTTTAAATGCTGTTAAGACGAATGATATAGAAAAATTAATTATTACTTCTACCAGCGAAACTTATGGTTCAGCTCAATATATACCAATGGATGAAAAGCATGAACTCGTTGGTCAGTCTCCATATTCAGCTTCTAAAATCGGAGCTGACCAACTTGCTATCAGTTATTTTAAATCATTTGATCTGCCTTTAAAAATTGTTAGACCATTTAATACCTTTGGACCTAGACAATCTGCTCGAGCTATTATACCTTCTATTATTTCACAATTAATGAATGGTAACATAATTAAAGTAGGAAATATATATCCAAAAAGAGACTTGACATATGTTAAGGATACGGTAAAAGGATTTTATGAAATTGAGTTATCTCAAAAATTATTTGGAGAAGTCACAAATATCGGTATGAATTTTAGCGTTTCAGTAGAAGAATTAATTTCAATAATTTCAAAATTATTTAAAATTGACCCCATTGTTGAATGTGACAATAGAAGAATCCGAAATCAGAATAGTGAAGTAGATAATCTTGTATGTGATAACTCTAAATTAATAAAAGAAACTAATTGGAAGCCTGAATACAATTTAGAATCTGCTATTTTAGAAACTATAGATTGGATAAAAAAGAATAGTAGTTTTTTTAAGCCTAATATTTACAATGTATAAGATACCTTTATTTAATCTTAATTATGGGAAAGAAGAAGAAGAAGCTATTCTAGATACAATTCGTTCAAAGTGGATATCTACTGGACCAAAATGTATTGAGCTTGAAGAAAGTTTTTCAGGACTTCTTGGCTCAAAATACGCAGTATCACTAAGCAATTGCACTAGTGCTCTTCATCTTAGCTTATTAGCATTAGAAATAGGCCCAGGTTCTGAGATTATTGTTCCTTCTCTTACATTTGCTGCGACCGCAAATGCAGTAAAATATGTTAATGCTATACCTGTTTTTTGCGATATAATAGGACCTGAAAATCCTACTATTGACCCTGAACAAATAATTAAGCTGATTACTTCTAAAACTAGAGCAATCATAATCATGCATTATGCCGGATTTCCATGTGAATTAAATAAAATCCTTAAAATTGCAAAAAAGTATGATTTAAAAGTTATCGAAGATGCATGTCATGCTCCTCTATCCGAATTTAATGGAAAAAAAATTGGTACTTTTGGAGATATTGGATGTTTTAGTTTTTTTTCAAATAAAAATATTAGTACTGGTGAAGGTGGAATAGCAATTACTGACAATAAAAAACTTTATGAAAAAATTAAGCTTTTAAGGTCTCATGGCATGACCAGTCTATCTTATGATCGCTATCAGGGACATGCTACTAGGTATGATATCCTTGAATTAGGTTATAACTATAGGATGGATGATATGAGAGCATCTTTAGCATTAATTCAGCTTAAAAAGTTGGAAAAAGATATACTTAATAGAATTCAAGTTAGACAAGCTTATATAGAATTATTATCTGAAATTGATGAAATTTTAGTTCCATTTTTAAGTGTAGATACTTTTTCATCAAATTATATTTTCCCTTTGATATTAAAGAATTCAGATTTTACTAAAAGAGATTTCTTAAGAGGATTTTTAGAAAAAAAATCTATTCAAACTAGTGTGCACTATCCAAGCGTTCATCTTTTTTCGATTTATTATAATGATTCGGTCTCTCTTCCCAAAACGGAGTACTACAGTGACAATGAGATAAGCCTGCCTATGCATGGTAAACTTACAGATGATAATCTTTCATTCATTACAAATTCAATAAAGGATGGTCTAGTTGAATAAAATTCTAATTGTGTCAGCACATGCAGATGATGAAGCCTTTGGTATGGGGGGGACTTTATTAAAATTATCGAAAGACAAAGAAAATAGTATCAGTTGGCTTATTGTTTCTAAGATTTGGGAGCCTAAATGGAATCGTGATACAATATTAGAAAGAGAAAATTCTATAAAAAAAATAAATAATGTAATTGGTATCGATTCTATCATTCATTGGGATTACTTAGATAATAAGCTTGATACTTATTCGACCAATGAAATGCAGGAAAAATTAATAGATGTAATTAATGAGATCAAACCGGAAACTATATTTACACCATCTATTTGGGATTTCAATCATGACCATAGAATAGTTTGTGAGCTGGTAGAAATGAGCACAAAAAGTTATTATTCTCCTTCTATTAAAGAAATAATTGCCTATGAAATACCATCATCAACAGAACATTCATTTTCGTCAGTGAGGAGATTTCAACCAAATCTATATTTTGATATTAGTTCTACTATTGAAGCAAAACTAAAATTATTAGAATTGTATAAATCTGAATTAAAACACCCTCCTCATCCTAGGAGTAAAAAATATATCAAGAGCTTAGCTAGAATTCGTGGAGGTGAGTCTGGGGCTGACTATGCTGAGGCTTTCCATATAATGAAGTCTTTAAGGTAGAAAATAATATTAATTTTAGTTTCTGTAAGATGAAAACCTTGTCTTTATCATAGTACTTATTATATCAAAACTATCTGAATATTTAATTTTCTTACCTTCCTTCTTAGTCCTTCTATTATAATTAACCTTAACTTCTTTAACACTAATTTCATTAAGAATTAATTTTGACATTATTTCAGTTTCAATACTAAATCTTTTACTATTTAAATTAATCTTTTTTAGTATTTTTTTTGGAACAAGCTTAAAACAACATAGTATGTCATTCATTTTCGAATCATAAATAAAATTAAAAAAAGTATTCAAAACATAATTGCCTATATCAATAACCTTGAAGTTTTTTTTATAAAGAGCATCCCATCTTTTTCCAACAACTGCTCCATCTCTATTCCTGCTTTCAAAGGCATTTATTAGTTTATGAACATCATTAATTTTAACTTCAAAATCGCCATCTGCTAAAATTATATTTTCACCTTTAGCTATTTCAATACCTTTAATAATTGATGAACCTTTACCTAAATTAATTTTATTTGTAATTAATTTTATACCTTTAGCATCATTCAAGTATATTTCTCCTCCATCTGTGCTTCCATCATCAATAACTATGACTTCAAATTGATTTATCAGAGGTTTTAAATCATCTAATAGGAATTTAATCGTTCGTTTTTCGTTATATATAGGTATAATTAGACTATATAACATATAGATAATATTTTTTTATTTAAAAGCTATTCACCTTGTCCCAGCCGTTTGAGATGGTCACCTTTTTTGTTTGGAAAAGTATTTCTGGTATCAATAATTAAATTTGAATTTTTATAGATATTTTCAAAATCAATGTTTGTATGATTTGTTAAAATAGTACAAAGATCATAACCTTTAAGGGTTCGAACGTCTAGTTTAGATAGCGATTTCATTTTTTCTTCTCCAATTGATATCTCTTCTACATGTGGATCATAGTAAGATGTTTTTGCGCCAGAGTCATTAAGTAAATGTAATATATCTAAAGCTGGAGATTCTCTTACATCATCAATATCTTTTTTATAAGCAACTCCAATTACTAAAATGTTACTACCATTAATTGATTTTTGATTTTTATTTAATGCATTAGTTATCAGCTTTATAATATGATTTGGCATATTGGTATTAATTTCACTAGCAAGTTCAATAAAACGAGCATCATAATCTAATGTTTTTAATTTCCATGATAAGTAATGTGGATCAATTGGTATGCAATGTCCACCTAGTCCAGGTCCTGGTGTAAATTTCATAAAACCAAAAGGTTTAGTTGCTGCAGCTTCTATTACCTCCCAAGCGTTAACACCTAATTTTTCACACATGATTGCGACTTCATTAGCTAACCCAATATTAATAGCTCGGAATGTGTTTTCAAGTAATTTTACCATTTCAGCAGTTTCTGTTGAACTAACTACAATAACGTCTTCTATGATTTTTGAGTATAATATTTTCCCTATATCTGAGCATTTTTCTGTGATTCCACCAATAATCTTTGGAGTATTGCTTGTATTATAAAGTTTATTACCGGGATCTATTCTTTCAGGACTAAAACATAAGCAAATGTTTTCGCCTGGAATTAGTTCATCAGTTTGGATATATGGTAAAATAAGCTCCTTAGTACTTCCAGGGTATGTAGTACTTTCTAAGATTATAATCGAGTCATCATGTATGAAGCTTTTTACTTTATCCATCACTGAGACTATAAATGATATATCTGGATTTTTTTCTTTATTTAAAGGAGTCGGA
>MDSV01233464.1_pt1 | contig 18502 bp, 9 predicted proteins | sample 810851 | NCBI WGS metagenome assembly MDSV01 (sample SAMN05326640, study PRJNA326480) | marine metagenome | isolation source: seawater | place: Atlantic Ocean: North East | collected 2012 | reverse complement strand
CCCCCCCTCGTCTCTGAGCCTGGTCGACCCGGCCCTTTCGGATCCATAATTGGCCCCCGCTCGCCCGTTCTTCTCGCGGCGACGCCACGTACAGCCGCACGGGGAGCCCGAAGAGTCGATGGTGGTCGCCACCGCGACTGCCCCTGGCACCGCCACCGGCACGCTCGCCTCTCTGAACTCCGGGGTCGCCGGGCTCGGCGTGGCCGATCCCCCCGCGACCCCCCCCCGTCCTCGCGGGTACGATGACGCCCCCGGCGCGGTTGGCAACGTGCTGTCCACCAAGGTTGCGCTCGCGCTGTCCCCGAGCGAGGACCCCCCCCCTCGGTCCGGCTTCCCGTACGTCATCCCTCTGAAGGAGCTGTGCCTGGAGAGCGTCGCGCGCGCGTTCGCAAGCGACCAGAGTTGCCTCCGCGAGGGCGCGTTACCCGAGACGCTTCGCGCGCGCATCGTGGACCTGCTGGACCTGCGGCTGGACGTCCATCTGGCGGGGCGCTGGATCGCCGACGAGGCGTACTGGTGCCGGCGCGCGCGGGCGCGTTGGCCCTCGCTCGCGCGCCCCGGCTTCGCGCCGACGGCGCACGGGCGGAGCTGGAAGCAGATGTTCTTCGAGAAGCACGTGGAGGAGGCGATCGTGGCCTCGGCGAACGACGAGGCGGGTCCGGCGGGGGACGACGACGAGAAGAAAAGAAACCACCTGGACGCGACGGTTCGGTCGGCGAAAAAGTGGACGCGCGTTTTGTCTCTGCGCGGGCTCCGCGCGGGCGGCGGCTCCGTGCGCCTCGGGCCGACGCTCTTCGAGCCCCTGGCGGGGTGCCTGACCTCGCTCACGCTGCAGTACGGCGAGAACGGCGCGGGCGTCCGGTACGAGCCGAGCGCGTTCGGCATGGCGGCGGCGGATTGCGAGGCGCTCGCGCGGTGTCTCCCCTCCGCGGAGACGCTCGTGCGTCTGTCGCTCCCGCAGAACGGCCTCGACTGCCACCGCGCGCGCATCATCGCGAGAGGGCTGGGCGATAACGTCTCCGTGACTGTTCTGGACCTGCGCTCGAACGCCATCGGGTGCCGCGGCGCGCGTGCCCTCGCCAAGCTGCTGGATGCGCGGAGCGTGTTGCGCGGGCTGGACCTGGCCGACAACGACGTGGGCGAGGAGGGCGCGCGCGCGCTCGCGCGCGCCCTGCGCAAGAACGTCTCGCTGCGCGCGCTCTCGCTCCGCCTGAACGCGTTCGTGGGCGACGCAGGCGGCGAGGCTCTATGTGACGCCATCCGCAAAGCCTCCGTGGCGGGCGCGACGCGACTGGAATCGATCGACCTGGGCGCGTGCGGGCTGGGCGCGCGCGCGGCGCGCGCCGCGGCGCGAATGTTGCGGTGCGAGAACTCCGTGCTCGCGTCGGCGTCGTTCGCCGGGAACGACGATTTCGGGCCCGAGGCTGGAGGGGCGTTTCGAGCGGCGTTCCGCGTTCTGCGATTCGACGCCGGCGGATCCGACGGCGACGCACGTGAACGATCCGAGTCGAAGCGCGATCCCGAATCGTCCCGTGGCGGGTCGTCGCGAGCGGCGAAAAAAAACGCGTCGCCCTCCGTGCGCGAGCTCGAGGTGCGCGGGTGCGGGTTCGGGGCGGAGTGCGAGGAGGCGCTGGAGGCGGCGGTGGGTGCGAACCGCGCGCGGCTGGAGGCGCGCGGCGCGCAGTTCCCGGACCGCGTCTCCGGGACGATCGCGAACGCGACGTTCTTCGAGGATCTGAGAGAAGAGAGCCTCGAGTGAATAGACGAGCTACTAGTTACCGCGGTGGTAGCTACTAGGCGTAAACAGCCTCTTCGTCGCCGGCTTTGCTAAATACAGTACGTATTACAAACGCGTCCTCCTCCTCTCAGCGCGCCTGTCGACGTCACCGCTTCCCCGTCACCACCTCCCCCGGCGCGACGACGCTCGGGTCGTCGTACCCCTCCGGCAGCGGCTGCCCGCGGTTCGTCAGCAGGCGCTTCCCGCTCGCGTCGTGCGTCACGCCCACGTGCGGCACGACGCGCGGGAAACACGTCGCGAGCGTCGCCGTGTCCGTCGCCGCGCCGGCGCAAAAGGCGGCTTCGTTCCACCGCGCCAGCGGGCTCGGGTGGCCGCGGTACGCCGCGCCGTACGCCCGCTTTCCAGACGTCGTGGCGTCCAGGTCGGCGTTGAACGCGTTCGGGTACTGCTCCGTGGCGCCTTTCTTCGCGAGCAGAATCCCGGCGCGCGCGTCCAGCGCCGCCTGCCGCGGCTCGCCCCCCTCCGCGTACGGCGTGTGCCCGTCGAGGTCCGGCTCGACCCTCCAGGTGGCCACGGCGGGTTCGCGCGCGCCGGTGCTCGCCGGCGCGAGCGCCTCGTAGAACCCCGGGTGCAGCTCGTACAAGTCGTCCGTGGGGAGCGTGTCGTTTCGCTGCGCCTTGGCGTCGTTCGCGGTGACTATGTTCTTGATGTCCGGCCGGTTCAACGTGCTCTGCGCCAGGAACAGAACCGTCGCCTCGCGCACGACGGCGACGAGGTCCCCGCGCCACCGCTCGTCGCACGCCGAGAGGATGAACTCGAACTGCTCCTGCACGGGCAGGTCCATCACCGCGCGCGGGGGCGCGCTCCACGTCGCGTCGTCCAGCCCGCCGCACACGTACTCGTCCGCGAAGGTCATCCACAAACGCCGGCGCGCGTCCTCGAAGTCCGCGCACTTGTACGTCCGCGCGCCCGCGCCCGCGTTGTCGCAAAACGCCGCGTTCAGCTCCACCAGCAGCGCCTCCACCATGCCCACCGCCACCACGCCCTGGTGGTCCTCGAACTGGGAGATCACCGCGGGGACGGCGTCCGGGCCGGAGCCCACCGTGCGCGTCTCCGGGAGCTCGGGGATGTCCCCCAGGTCGCCGCCGAAACCGCCCGTGAAGCCCCGGCCCGCGTCCGCGTGCGCGGCGGACGCCAGGATGGCGCCCGTTGAGACGCACCGGGAAGCGCCCATGTCACCCCGGCCGAGGCGTGCGACGGGGTCGACGCGGCCGCCGCCCGGCCCCGGCGCGGGGGGGGCGAGCAGGGCCGCGAGCACGAACGCGAGGTGCGGCAGACGGAACATCTCCCCGAACCCCCGAACCCGGGAGTCGCCCCGCGCGCTCGCCGGCCGCGCGCGCCCAAGAGAGTGGGCACATTTTGTACCCCGAATAGCGCAGCTCGGATGCCCATCTGCGTTTTCAAGAGCTTGTTCAGAGCTCCATCTTTTTTTTCGCTCGCGAACACCCTTTTCGCCGATTTTGCGGAAGTTTCGTATGGGCTTTTGCACGCACAACGATACCAGTATTTCGCGGAACAGGTAACACCTTCCGATGATACGTGCGCTCCCCCCGGCGACACGCGCGCGCACACGAGCGCGCGCCTTCGCGACCGCGCAATCGCGGGTCACACCCGAGTTGAGGACGATGCGCGCGCAAGCTTCCGGCGCGGCGCCGCTCCCCGCCGGGGCGCACCCCGCGGAGACCCTGTCGCTCCTCGGCGGGTCCCGAGGCCATTCGGCACGACAAGGATGTGTCGCGGTCGGCGTCTCGCCGTCCGCGTCGCTCACCTCGGATTCTCGCGCCTACGCGGCCCGCGCGCGCTCGCGCGTCGTCGCGCTCACCGCGGGCGCGGTGTTCGCGCTCTTCGCGCTCGCCGCGCTCGCGTCCTCGCACGCCGGGTTCCGCGCGTTCGGCTCCGACGCCGTCGCCGCGCTCGGCCGGAGCCGGGGATCGAGGTCCTCCGCGCTCGCCGCGGCGGCGGACGCGTCCGCGGCGGGGGACGACGACTGGCTCCTCGGCGCCTCGCCCAGCATCGACGCGCCCAGCCTCGGCTCGTTCGCGGGCGCCACGTCCGGCTCGTCCGGCGCGAGCTCGCGCCGCGGCGGTTCGCCTCGACGCAGCGCTCCGTCGTCTTCCGCTTCGTCATCCGCCGCGCCGCGCAACGCGGAGGGCGGCGTCCCGGGCTTGGTGGAGCACCTGGACCGAGTGACGGACACCACCAGGTTCCGCATGTTTTCCTTCTGCAACCAGGCGTACTGGCCGTTCGCGCACGGCATGCTGCAGTCCATGCAGTTCACCGCCCCGAGCCTGGTGCCGTTTTGGACGGTGATCGTCGCCGACGACGACACGCGGGCGTTCATCGAGAAAGAGGCGCCCGGGGTGGACGTCTTCGTCGACGTCGATCTGCAGCGCGTCGTCGCCGCGGCGGACGACGCGGACGTCGGCGATTTGAAGAAACTGCTGAGCTGGCGCCGCATGCACGCGCTGTACGGCCTGGTGCAGGCGGACTACACCGCGGTGTTCCTCGAGCCGGACGTTGTGTTCACCAAAAACCCGCTGCAGCTGTTCCACGACATGCTCCTCGACGCCGACATCGTGGCGACGTCCGACTACGGCCTCGGCGCCGACGCGGTGCGCCGCGTGAACACCAAGGTTCTGTTCGCGAAGCCCTCGGAGGAGGCGAAGAAGCTGCTGGACGTCTGGCAGCGCGCGGAGGCGGCGTACACGGGCGAGGACGCGGAGAGGGGCTTCCTGGTGAACGAGATCCTCCCCAACGCGGACCGCATGGAAGCCGCCATCCATGTGCTGGACCAGAAGACGGTGGCCAACTACCTGTCGCACGACGACGCGAGCGCGGACGCGCCCACCATCATCACCGGCACGGGATGCGACGACGTCAACTACAAGCTGAACTGGATGAACCAGATGGTGCTGCAGGTGCTCCCCGCGGGGCCGGAGGGCGCGCCGAAGGTGGACTACGAGACGGTGCGCGAGGGGTGCGACTACCAGACGCGGAGGGAGGCGCGCGAAGGGCGGGAAAAAGGGTTGAGCCTCGGGACGCGCGGCGAGACGAACGCGCCGGCGCGCGGGTTCGGGGAGGAGGAGGAGGAGCGAGGATCGGAGACGAAGGCCGATCGACACTCGAGGTCCTCGCGATTTCGGTCCTCGCGCCGACCGAGCCGCCGGCGGAGGGACGCGGGCGAGTAAACCTTTTGTTACGAGACGTCGCGATTCGCCGCGCGCCGTCGCGTCGTCGTCCCGAAACGTTTTTTGTATGGGTAAACATACTGAGCCTCCCACGAGCCCCTCCCGCGTTTCCCCCGAAGAGTCACGGCGCGCCGAGCGACGACCCGAACGCGCGTCCGTTCGCTTCGACGCTCGTCGTTCGTGAAGATGTCTCGCATCTCGCGCCTCACGCGTCCGGCGACCGCTTCGGTCGGTTTTTCCGCCGGCTGTTGGAAACCGCCGCGGGGGGCTTCTCCGCGAGCGACCGCGCCTCCTTGAGCGTCTCCTTCTTCACCTTCGCCGGCGTCTGTTCTTTCTTTCGCCCCCGGAACTCCCCCGACTCGGGCGCCTCTTTCCTCGCGAGATTCTCGGCGTCGCGCGCCTCTCCCGAGAGCGAACCCGGGGACGCCTCCAGGTCGGGGAAGCCCAGCGGCGAGAGCTCGCCCGTCTCCCGCTTCGCTCGCGACCGCGAGACCTCCGGCGTCCGCGCGTCCAACCCCGAACCGCCGTTCGGCACGCGGACGCGCGTCTCCGTCGGGGAGAGCGACGAGGAGAGCGAACGTCTCGACCCCGCGCGCGCGGCGTTCCGCCGCGCGCCGCGCGAGGTCTCCCCCGCGCCGAACGACTCGTTCGATCCCAACCCCGCGCGCGAACGACTTTTTTGCGAATGCGCGTTTCCGTCCCGCGCGCTCTTGGCGCGCGCGCTCCCCAACACCGAGGGCGTGCGCGGCGACCCCGAGAGCTTCTCGGTTCCGTTCCCGAGCGTCTCATTTCCGTCCGCCCGCGCCTCTTCCCGTCCCCGCTTCTTCGTCATCTTCTGCAGGTTTCGCGTGAGCGACGTCTCCTTCTTGTCCCCCTTGTCGCCGGCGCCGCCGTCGCCGGCGCTCTCCGCCTCCGCCTCGCGCGCCGCCTCCTCCGAGGGCGCCATCTCCGCGCCCGCGACGCCGGCTTTGCAAGCGATGCTGCAGAACCGCGACGTGTCGCTCTGGAGCGTGCGGCTGCATCGGCGGCAGCTCGACCGGCGCGTGTTCTCGCCCCGCGCGTTCGAAGGCGCCTTCTTTTCGCCGCTCTCCGCGCGCTTCCCGCGCGGGTGCGGGCGCTCGTTGAGGAACACGACTCGCGCGCCGTTGATGACGTACATCTGGATCGCGCGCGCGTCGAACAGCCGGCACACATCGCGCACGCGCACGACGTTGTGGTAAGACGAGCGGCGGATCTGTTCCGGGTTCGGTGGTCCGCGCGCGAGAGGCGGGGGAGACGCGTCAGAGTTCGCGGAGAAAACGAATGACGAAAAACGACGAAACGAAGCGTGAGCGGTCGACAGACCGTGGTCGAACGCCGTGCGCGAAACCTTTCCCGGTCGTCGAGCGCCGGGGGCGTCGGACCAATGCGAAAGCGCGAAAGCCGAAGAGGTGCGGTCGGTCGAGCCTGGCGTGCGTCCCGTTCGGGCCGGGGACCGCGCGCGAACGCGCACACCGGATCGTGAATGTGCCCGATGACGTTCCCCCGCGCGGGCGCCCTCCGCGGGGACTCGAGCGCGCCGCATTGCGTGGATACCGGCGCGCGTGGACGCGGCAAAGCCCTTTCTCATCGGCCTCGCGAGACACGAAACGCCAACGAAGAAGCACCGGCGAAAAACGGAAAACGACCGAAACCGTGTGTTTTCCGCGACGCTCAGAAGACACCGAAGTCCATCGGCGACGCGGAGCGCGCGGGGGCGCGCGCACGAGCGGGTATCCGGGCGCGGGACGGCGTGGGCGCCTTCACCGAAGGGTTCTCTAGATGCCCTCCCGCGAAATCGCGGCGAAATCTGAGACGCACCTGCACGACATCGCGTCCTCCGACGCACGACGGACACAGGGTTTCCCCCGTGTCGCGCGCGAAGAAGTTGGTGAGCTCGCCCTTCTCCTTCTCCTTGCCACCCGCGGGTTCGTGGCGCTCGCACGGCTGGAAGTACGCGCTCGAGCACAGCGCGCCGATCCACCGCAGCTCCGGGGGCAGTCGGGCGTCGAGCTATGGTCGGCGCGAAAGGTGGGGGGTCGGGTCAGCGTCGCTCTCCGCGATGCCGAGGGAGATAGACCTCGAGCGAGATTCGCGCGGCGAACACCGCCATCGCGGGAGCGTAACAAAGCGGAAACGCGACGAGCGGGGGGTGGCGCGCGCGTGCCGGACGACCGAGTGCGGGCGTATCGCGGAGTAAAGGCGGCTCGAGCACCGCGTACCTCGCCCATCTCGCCCGGCTCTTCTTCTCTCCCGTGCGGTGCGGTGCCCACGCCGCGCCGCGAGTGAGGTGCGGTGGTGCGGGAGACCGCCTTTTCGCGTGCGGTCGCAGCGTCGCCCGAGTGTGTGGGATTGGTATCGTCGCAAACAACGCGATTTTCCCGAGACAGCTGGGTAATTCCGCTTTCAAATGTTTCGTTTCGCGAATCGACGGGTCATCGACCTGGGGTACGGGAATGAGGGAGACTCTGACTAAATCGACCGGGAGGAGGTTCGGGTATAGATAGTTCATCGAACATGTCGCGAGCCGCGTTTCGGTCGAGCGCTCGATGAGATGTTTTATCTTTCGTTTCACCTCGTCCTCCGCGCGTATCAGTCGCAGATGTAGTTCTCCGCGAAGTCGCGCTTGCCCGAGCCCTCGCAGGCGGTGCAGGCGATGTGCTTCGCGCCGCGGCAGATCCAGCACATCCCCCCCTCCTGGGTCAACATGGACTCCACCAAGCCGCCGTGCATGCTGTCGTTGAAAATCTTCACCTCGTCCGCGAACTTGTCCGCGTGGGACCGCGGGTTCATGCCCGTGCCGTGGCATGCGGTGCAGATGAGCGTGCCGACGCCGTCGCAGATGGAGCAGTCATTCATGTCGGGCATGATGCCCTGCTCCTTCCGCGAGAGAAACGCGAGCTGCTCGATGGTGTAGTCCTTCGGGTCGACGCCTTTCGGAAAGAGACGCTTTCCGCCTGCCGCACTCGCCTTGAACGCCGCGCGCTCCTTCGCCTCGCGCGCCCGCCGCGCCTCGTCGTCCTCCATCTCCTGTACGTCGTAGTGGAACGCGCGCGCGGGGGAGGCGGGTCTGCGTCGGGTGCGGCGGGCCCCTTTCGGGCCCGGTGCAGGGAGAGCCACGCTCAGGATGTGCGAACACAACATCTCGCCAATGACGTGCACCGCTGAAGTGACGAGCTCCACGGACACGTCACGGGGAAACCGCGAAACGACGAGAAGAACCGAATTTGTACGAGCAGAGCGAGCGTCGTGGGTTCGATCGGCATCTGCTCACCTTTGAAAAAAAAAGTGCCTCTCGTCGTCACCGCGCCGCCGGCGCCAGCGACAACGCGTCGTTCTTCCCCGGGGCGCCGTCGCGGAACACACCCACGTCCCCGACGGTGATGCCCGCGACGTGGTCGAGCTTGATCGGGTGCAGGTCCTTCGCCACCGCGGGGTCGTCCGCGTCGAGGCCGACGCTCTTCAACAGATCCTCGAGCTGCAGGTTCCGCGCGTACGTGGACTTGAGGAGCGTCGAGAGCGACGACGACATCTCCTCGTGCACCTCCGCCTGGAAACGCACGCTCTCCAGCTCGTGCTTCAGCGCGGTCATGTCGCGCGCGTGCGCCTTCATGATGTCGCGGTCCACCGCCTTGTCGCCGCCGCCCGCGACGGACGATCCGCCGCTGGCGGAGCGCCCCGCGCCGCTCAGCATGCCGAACACGCCGGCGAAACCGCTTTTGCCAGAGCCCAGCCCCTTGTCCCTCAGCGAGGCGCGCCTCTGCGCGGCGAGCCGCGCGGCGTCTCCCCCGTTCCGGCTGCGCTTCGCTCTGGGGCCCGCCCCGCCGCCGGCCGAGGATGAGCCGCCGGGCGTGGACGAGCCGGAGTTCTGATGAGAGCCCTTCGCGAAAGGCTCTCCGGATCCCTCCCGCGCGGCGCCGCTCGGATCGCCCGCCGCCTCCCTCGCGGAGACGCCGCTCAGGCCGCTGTACGCGCTGTAGTTGGAGTGCGTGGTGCGGTCGGACCTCAGGGACGTGCTTCGCGCGAACTCGGGCTTCCAGGCGGCGGTCTTCTCGGCGGTCTTCTCGGCGCCTCCCGGGCTTCCGCTCGCGCCGGCCGCCGCGGCGCTCGTCTCGCGCGCGCCCGCCGGGAACCCGCCGGCGCGCGCGAAACCTCCGCCGCTCGCCGCCTTCTCGGCGCGCGCCTTGGCCTTCTCCATCTCCGCGACGGAAAGCTTGAGCTCCGCGATCTTGCCCTTCAAACGCGTGGTCTCCGCCTTGGCCTCGCCGAGGTCCTTCGCCAAACGCGCCGTCTCGTTCTCCTTCGCCGCCAAGCGCCGGCGCAGAGAAGCCGCGCCGCTCGACTCGGGCGGCTCGTCGTCCTCGCGCGTCGTCTCGGCGGCGAGCCGCGTGGCGGCGTCCCGCGCCGCCTCGTGCCCCTTCGCCGCCGCCTCCGCGTACAGCCGCGCAGCCTCTCTCAGGTCCTTCTCCACCCCGACGCCCGTCTCGTGATAGTTTCCCAAATTGTGCGCGGCGTCCGCGTCGCCGTGCACGAGCGCGGCGGCGCGGAAGTGCCGCGCCGCCTCGGCGTGCTCGCCCGCCGCCGCACACGCGAATCCGAGGTTGTTGGTCGCGCGCTCGTGCCCGAGGCGCGCCGCGCGCGCGTACAGGCGCCGCGCTTCGAGAAGGTTCGAGGAAGGAGAAGTGGTCCCCACGAAGCCGTCTTCGTGCATGATGCCCAGCTGGTTGATCGCCTCGGCGTCGCCCGCGGCGGCGGCGCTCGCCAACAGCGCCCGCGCCGTCTCCAGGCGCGCTTCCCTCGCCGCGCCCGCCGGGGTCGCCTCCGCGTCGCGCAGCGCGACGACGCCCAGCGCCCGCTGCGCGGGCGCGCAGCCCTCCTTCGCTAACGCCTCGTTTTCCTTGAGCGCCATCTGCGCGTCCGAGGGAATGATCGATGCGCACAACCCGAACTCGGCGAAGCGCGCGACGTGTGCGCGCGCCTCGCGTGCGCCCGGCGTCCGCGCGTTTCTCGCGCTCTCCTTGGCGCGCTTGAAGTGCCGCGCGGCGGTTTCGCGATCGCCCCTTCGCTCGTGCGCCTCGCCCAGAGCCACCAGGCACAGCACGTCGTCGTGCGTCTCCGCGCCCCGCTCGAACCATTCCGCGGCTTTGTCCTCGTCCGGGCCGTCCGGCGCGCCGCCGCCCTCCGCGAGAAAGCACCGGCCGACGCGCGCGTACGCCGGCGGGTACTCGTGCGCCTCGGCGGCTTTCACGTAGAGCGCGAAGGCGGCCGTCGAGTCGCGCGGGACGTCGAAGCCCAGCGCGAGCTGGTCACCTTCCGCGCATAGAGACGCGCCGGGGTTGGATGCCGCCGCGAGACGTTTCTCGTGCGCGCCGCGACCGTGTCGCGTCGCGGAAGTCGGAGTCGGAGTCTCCGACGACGAAGATCCGACGGCTCTTCCGTCCCGCGCCGCGCGCCGATTTTGCGCCGCCGACGCCGGCCGCGCCGCCGGCGTCGCCTTGGCCGCGGGCGAGTCGTCGTCCGAGTCGTCGTAGTAAAAGTCTCGCGCGTACGTCTTCGGCGCGGGGGTCAACGCGTCGTCGCTGGACCAGTCCATGTCGCGCCTCAACAACTCCGCCTTCGCCACGCGTCGGTCCGCCGTCGTGGGGGTCGCCGTAGTCTGGTCGCGAAAGAGAGGGAAGGAGGAGGGTGAGCGCTCCGGACGCGGAGACGGGGGTTCGCGGTGTGCGGCGAGTCCGCCGCCGGCTGCGCCGGAGTCGGGCCCGACCGCGGTCGGCGACGCGCGAGGAGGCCCCTCGCGCGTCCGCGGCGAACGATTTGACCTCGAGAGGGGAATTCGGAATTTCGCGTAGGGACGGAGGCGCGTCCGGCGGGGCGCTCGATCGCACCTGAGGCGTGTTCCGCATCCTCGCCTTCCCGGCGGCCATCTGTTGGAGGGACGGCATGACACCTGCCGGTCCTTCCCGTCCCCGCGCGCGCCCGCCGCGGTGCTCTGTGGCCGCCACCTCGCGCGCCCGTTGGTTTGTCAAGTCGAGCGAAGTAAGAGTATCAGATCATCTGAAACTAAGTAGTCATCAAATTCGTCAAACTTCTACTTGTACAGACAAACACACCGATGACCGAGCGGTCGAGAGGAAAAAAATCCAGAAGGCTCATCCGAAAAACCTGCATCCGATCGCATCGGACCCCAATCGCCGCGCGCCTTCGCACGCACAGACTCCGATCGATCACACCATGATGGCCGCTTCCGCGTCCGTCTCCTTCCGCCTCAGCGCATCCACCGGCGCTTCCTTCCGCCGCGCCGCCGGCAAGCAGGCACGCCTGCCCGCGGTGCGCGCCCAGCGCGCGTTGGCGGTGTCGGCGGCCGCGAAATCGTACAAGATCACCCTCCTGCCCGGCGACGGCATCGGCCCCGAGATCATGAAGACGGCGCGCGAGGTGCTCGAGGAGGTGGGCACGCAGTACGACATCGCGTTCGACTTCACGGAGGCGCTCGTGGGCGGCGCTGCCATCGACGCCCACGGCGTGCCCCTCCCTCCCGAGACCCTCGCGACGTGCCAGGCCTCCGACGCGGTGCTGCTCGCGGCCATCGGCGGGTACAAGTGGGACACCCTGCCCGCGGACCAGCGGCCGGAGCAGGGCCTGCTCGGTCTGCGTGCCGGACTGGGCGTGTTCGCGAACCTCCGGCCCGCGAACATCCTGCCGCAGCTCATCGACGCGTCCTCGCTCAAGCGCGAGATCGTCGAGGGCACCGACATCATGGTCGTGCGCGAGCTCATCGGCGGCATTTACTTCGGTAAGCCCAAGGGCTTCGGCGAGGACGAGAACGGCGACCGCACGGGGTTCAACACCATGATCTACTCCGTTCCCGAGATCGAGCGCATCGCGCGCGTCGGGTTCGAGACGGCCCGCAAGCGCTCGAACAAGCTGTGCTCCGTGGAGAAGTCCAACGTGTTGGAGGTGTCGCAGCTGTGGAAAGAAGTCGTGACTCGCGTGCACCAGGAGGAGTACCCCGACGTCGAACTGTCGCACATGTACGTGGACAACGCGGCGATGCAGATCATTCGCGCGCCTACGCAGTTCGACACCATCGTCACCGGCAACATCTTCGGCGACATCTTGTCCGACGCCGCGTCCATGCTCACCGGCTCCATCGGCATGCTCCCCTCCGCCGCCGTCGGCACCGATGGGCCGGGGCTGTACGAGCCCGTGCACGGTTCCGCCCCTGACATCGCCGGGCAGGACAAGGCGAACCCCCTGGCGCAGGTGCTCAGCGCGGCGATGATGCTGCGGTACCAGTTCGGCGAGGAGGAGGCAGCGGCGAAGATCGAGAAGGCGGTGAGCGACTGCCTGGACGACGGGTACCGCACGGGGGACATCATGTCCGAGGGGTGCACGCAGGTGGGCTGCGCCAAGATGAGCGAGATCCTCATGGACAAGATCAAGGCGTGATGTGTACGTCGGGAAAGCCGCACCTACGCGCGAGTCGTGTGATACCCGTGGCGGTGTGCGTACGCGCCGCGCGCGCGACGCCGGCGACGACGATTAGCGGACGAGATTACGTGACGCGCTCATTCGTGAAATCGCTGACGCCCGAGAGAGCCTCCTCTCGCGCGCCGTTCGTCCGCCATCACAGCTGCCGCCCCTCCGCTCTCGCCCTCGCCTCCGCCTTCTCCTCCGCCGCGCGCACGCGCGCGTCGAGGTTGAACTTTTTCGTGAGCACCGGCCGCACGTCCTCGCTCGCCGCCAGCCGCGCGAGCAGCGGGATGAGTTTCAGGAGCTGCGCGTCGTTGGGGTCGTCGAACCAGGACTCGATGGGCACGCCGTTCTCGGTCTGGAACCCGAACGCCTGCGGCGAGTTGTCCACGATCACCGTCGTCGCCAAGTCGCGCCCGATCGCGGACAGGTCCTTCATGTAGTTGCCGTCCACCAGCACGCACGCCTCGCGGTACAGGCGGTGCTTCACGAGCACCGCGTCTGGGTCGAGCGTGTCCAGAAGCCGCTCGGCGTACACGCGCTGCGACGCGGTGAACACCACCACCTCGAAGTGCCGCGCCGCGAACGTCATGAACTCCGCCAGAAACGGTCGTTTCTTGACGTTCACCACGTGTCTCTGGTTGTTGAAGTGCACGGGGAAGGAGAAATCCGCCGCCTTACCCGCGCTCTGTTCCAAGTCGGAGTGCACCAACGTCTCGTCCAGATCCAAAACCAGGGTGTTCTTGTTGACGTGCACGGCGCTCTTCGGGGGAAGCAGACGAGGGCGGTTCTTCGGCACGCAGCTCCGCAACGGAGGCAAACCCCCGATGAAGATCCACGGGTCGTACTCCTCGTCGTAGTTGCTCTCGTCCATCTCGTCCTCGTACTCGTACTCATCCTCCAAAGTCGTGTCCGCTTTGCCGAAGCCGTTCTGGATCACGGACCCGTCTGGCGCCAGATTGAGGTTCGCGCGCGCCGCCGACGCGCCGCGCGCGGGACCCGCCGGACCCTTCGCGTCGCTCGGCGTCGCCGCCGCGCCGTCGTTTTTCCCGGAAACGCCGCGGCCGAGGGTCGCGCCCCCTGCTGCGCGGGCTGAAGCCCCCCCCGCGACCGTCGAAACCGCGCCCGCGCCGCGGCTCTCGCGGCGAGAGCTCGCCGCGAGCACGGCGTCGTCGCTCTCTGTCTCCTCCGCCTCGTCCGACTCGAGGCTCTCCGCTCTCCGCGGGACCCGCGCGTCCCGGCCGGGAGACACCAGGCGCGCCACAGGCACGTCGTCGTCGGAGGAAGAGGCGTCGTCGGAGCCTTCGGCCGACGACGCCTTTTCGTTCGCGTTCGCGTCGAAACCGTCCACCGCGCCGCGAGTCCGCCGCGCTCGCCGAGCCGTTTCGTCCACCGCCGCCGAATCCTTCCTCGCCGCCGCCGCCGCGCCCGCCCGTTTGCCGCGAGAAGCCGTCGTCCGCCCGCCCGCCCGCCCCGCGGGCGCTCGCGCCTCGGCGTTCTTTTTCGGCGCGCTCGCGGCCGCGCGCCGCGCGCGCGTGGCAGGTCCTGCGCCGCCGAAGTACGCGAACACCGGCGAGAAGATGCCCATCATGCCGCCCGAACTCGCCCCGCCGGCGCGCCTCGCCGGCTCGCCCTTTCCGCCCTTCGTCGCGGTCCTCGTCGACCGCCGGTTGGTCGCGTTTTTCGCCCGCCCATCCTCCGTCGTGCGCTCGTCCACGGACTGGAACCGCGCGCGCAAGTCGCGCTCCACGCCGCCGCCGCCGAGGCTCCGGGCGCCCGTCTCGGCGCTCGGAGTCTTGCCCTTGGCCTTGGTCTTGCGCACGGACGACGTGATGAACGAAGCGCCCGCGCCCGCCGCGCCCTTGCCGCCGGACGCCCGCGCGCGAGCGCGCTTCGAGGCGCTGTCCGTGTCCGGGTTCCCGGGGGAGTCGGACTCGTCGCCGTCGCGCTTGCGCTTGGGCTTGCTCAGGCTCTTCAGCAGCGAGAAGCCGGCGTTGATCATCGTGCTCAGACCGCGGGACTTGGCGTCGCTGCGTTCGTGCGCGGCGTCGGTGGTGCGGGAGGGGAGGAGCACGAGCGGTGTGGGTGGTCAGGACGTGTCGAGATGTGCGCGCGCGACCGCGCGCGCGTCGTGTGTCCCCTCGCTCGTCCTCCCTGTCGGTGGATCCGAGCGGTCGAGCCGCGGGGGGGACGAACGTAACGCAGATCTGCGCGAATGCGACGGGCGAGGCGTGGAGGGTGGGAAACGCACCTCGCCGGCGGGCTCTCGTAGGTGTCCGCGACGGATTTGCCGCGGCGAGGGGTTGTCGGCATGTGTGCGAAACTCCGCTAAGCACCCGGGGTGCTCAGAGAAGTGTCTGCAGACGGGCGAGGGGCGTTTGCAATCTCGAATGCGAAGCATTTATTTTCTCGGCAGCGCGCCAAAAAATTACACGCCGAGGTTGGAGGTCGTCGCGCAAAAAAATAAGGGTATCCGCCTGTGTGATGAATTTACCGAAAACCAGAACTAAGCGTTCACTGCTCATCGCGACAAATAGGCCCGAGTGAAAAGTTCCTATTACGCACAGTAAAACGAGTGTCGGCGCCGCCCAAACGCACAGTCGTTCGCACGTGCCACCGCGTTCGGTGTGCGCGTTCGTGAACGTCCCCGCGCTCGGTAGACGCACCCCGGTACTCGCCGGCGCGTCGAAGCGACTCGGCTCTCGAGCGAACGCGAACGCGTCGTCGTCGCCGTTCCCTCGCGCCCGCCGCGCAATCGGCGCACGAGTCGAAACCTTCTTTTCGCGGCGACCGCGCGCTCGGTCGAGACGCGAGGGATGGTCGACGAGGGCTGGACCACGGTGGAGAAGAAGGCCCCGAAGGAGGCTGCCGCATCTGGCAGGGGCGTCGGGAGCGGCAAAGACAGGGCCAGAGGCGCGGGTGCGTGACGCCATGACCCGAGCGCGCCGGATGCGTGAAAACCGCCGCCGTTCGCGTTTTTCGGTTCGCGAACCCTCGCTCTCGCGACTCCGCCGACGTTCGATCGCGCGCGCTCGATCGGGGCGATCGACAGGTCGAGACGGCGGAGCCTCGTCGTATCGCGCGTCGCGACGCGTCGCGCGATCGACCGAGCGACTCCTGACTTCACCCCCGACCGAACCCTCTCGAAACCCTCGCGCGCGCGCTGACCGCCCACCCTCCATCCACGCGCGTCCCCGCCTCGTTCGTCGCGCGTCGTGACTTTTTCGTCGTTTTCGCCTCTCCCGAACGCGCGGGTTCGTTTCGTTTCCTTTTCCTTTTCGTCTCCGTCTCCGACGCAGGCGGCGTCGCCTCCGCGCCCGGGAGCGCGTCCGCGCGCGGCTCCGCCGCTCGCCGCGTCTCCTCGCGCGACGGCGACGCGGGCGACGCGGTCGCGCCCCGCGCCGGCCGAGACGCCGCGGACGCCTCTGAGGCGTCCGGAGCGAGCCATCGGGATCGGCGCGGCGCGCGCCGCGCCGAGAAGGATGACGCTCCGGCGGCGCGTCATCAATCGGACGGGACCGACGCCCTTCCCGGCGGCCGCGCGGGCGCTCAGTCGGCGCGTGCACACGGCCACGGAGACCGATCGGCGAACCGCGACCGCGACGGACGGCGAAAGGATGGCGAAAGGACGTACGTCCCCGGCGAGCCCGCCAAGGATTTGGATTCGCTCTCGCAAGCCGTGGCGCGCGCGCGCCCGGGGACGGATGAGGTGGCGCGCGTTTTGCGAGTCTCCACGTTCCGGCCGGGCGCGCCCGCGTTCACGACCCTGATCAAGAGCTGCGGGCGCGCGGGCGCCTGGGAGAAAGCCTGCGAGCTGTACGACGCCATGAAGGCGCGGGGCGTGGCGGCGAACACCATCACGTGCTCGGCTCTGATCAACGCGTGCGGGAAGAGCCGCCAGTGGGAGAAGGCGCTGGAGATTTTTTCGGAGATGAAGAAGGACGGCGTCGAGGCGAACATCTTCACCTACTCCGCGCTCATCTCCGCGTGCGCCAAGGGGAAGCGGCTGGACAAGGCGCTGGAGATGTTCGAGGAGTGCCAGCGCGCCGGCGTCGAGCCGGACTCCATCACGTACGGCGCGGTGATCTCCGCGTGCGAAAAGGGCAAGCGCGTGGACAAGGCGCTGGAGATTTTCGCCGCCATGAAGGGCGGCGAGGGGCGCGCCGGGTCTTCGCGCGCCCCCGTCGAGTGCAACGTCATCACGTACAACGCGCTCCTCTCGGCGTGCGGCCGCGCTGGCCGCCACGCCGACGCGCTGGGCGTGTTCGACGCGATGCGCAAGGAGGGCGTGAAGCCGGACAAGGCGACGTTCGCGTGCGTCGTCGCCGCGCACGCCGGGCTGGGCGAACACCGCAAAGCGCTGGACGTCTTCAAGAGCATGGCGCAGGCGCGCGTCGAGCCGGACGCGGCGGCGGCGACGGCGGCGCTGGCGGCGTGCGCAGCGGGAGGCTTCGTGGACGAGGCGGCGGCGATTTACCGCGACTTCGCGAGTTCGAAGCAGGGCAAAGGAGGCGCGCGCGGCGACGGGCGGTCGGCGGAGGGACGGAAGGAGACTTCGTCGTCCTCGTCGTCTTCGTCGCGCGCGACGGACGCGCACGACCCGCCGGCGTCCATGCTGGCGGCGCTCCTCTCGGCGTACGAGAAGGCTGGCGCCTGGAAGCACGCGCTGGACTTGATCGGCGTCGCCGGCGACTCGAGCGTCGCCGCCAAGGCGCGCGCCGCCGCGGCGGCGGCGGCGGAGGCGGAGGAGGAGGCGATCGCCGCCGCCGCGGCGGCGCGGAACGCGCCGCCGCCCGTGCTCACCATGGCGGCGCGCGTCGCCGCCGCCGCCGGCGCGACGTCGGCGACGAGGGATGCCGCGCAGATCGCCGAGCAGACCGCCGCGGCGGCGTCCAGGAGCGCGAAGCTCGCGGCTCTCCTGGCGCGCGCGGGCGGGATCCGCGTGGACCTGCCCGCCTCGTCATACGGCGTCCTGGCGACGGCGTGCGAGCGCGGCGGCGCCTTCGCGCGCGCGCTGGAGGTTTTCGCGGCGGCGCGCGCGGCGAGCGTCGGCGCCGCCGCGAAACCGCCGCGGCGCGCGTCCGAGAGACACGATCCGAACGAAGACCCGAAAGACCCGACGAGTAACGTCGACGAGCCTGAGCCGATCATAGACGCCGATCAAAAGGAGTCGTCGCGACGAGAGCCCGCGACCGGGGCGCGAGAGAAGGTTTCGCCGCCGTTCCACGAGGACCCCGCGTCTTACGAGCGCGCGCTTCGCGCGGCGGCCAAGGGGGGGCTGGCCGCCGACGCCGCCGACGTTCTCGACGCGATGCGCGAGGCGTGTGCGGGGGGCGAGACCGCGGCGGCGCGCGCCTCCGCTTTGGCGGCGTGCGTCGCGGCCGGCTCGTCTCCGGCGTCGAAGGGTCCGGCGGGGGAGAACCAGAAGCGTTCCCCCGCGCGGCGCATCTGGGCGCGCATCGTCGCCGCCGTCGCGACGCCGGCGGCGCAGGCGTGCCGCGAGGCGGCGGCGTGCGCGGCGAAGGCGGGCGACGTCGCCTTCGCCGACGACGTGCGCGCGCTCGCGCCCGCCGACGTCGTCACGAAGGTGGCGGCGGCGGCGGCGCGCGCGGTGGCGGGCGCCGCCGAGCGCGAAACAGGCGCGGAGGTTGAGCTCGCGAGAAGGGCGGTGGCCGAGTCGTTTTCGGCGTCGGCGGCGGAGACGGCGGAGGCGCTCGAAGCGCTGGCGCGGCTGGGCGCCGAGAAGGCGGTGTTGACGACGTGCGAGACGTGCATCGACGCGCGCGAGCAGATCGCCGCGGAGGCAAAAAAGAACGCCTCCGACGTTTCGGAGCGCCTCTGCTCGGCCGTCGCGGCGTGCGCGGAGGGCGCGGCGTCGCGGGGACGCACATTTTTCGCCGAGACGCTCAGCCGGGTGGAGGCGCTGCTGGACGCGTGGGGGGCGGCGGGCGTCGCCGCCGCCGCCGACGCGAAGGCGAAGGCGCGCGAGGCGGCGGTGGCGGCGCCGGCGGCGCGCGGGGGGGGG
>MDSV01172653.1_pt1 | contig 18503 bp, 11 predicted proteins | sample 810851 | NCBI WGS metagenome assembly MDSV01 (sample SAMN05326640, study PRJNA326480) | marine metagenome | isolation source: seawater | place: Atlantic Ocean: North East | collected 2012 | reverse complement strand
TCCGCGCGAAGACCGCCGTCGCCGTTCCGCGAGGCCCCATCACTCGGCGCCAGCACTCGCTCGCGAACAAACGCGAGGAGAACGAAAAGCGGAGTCTGCTGTTGAAACTTAACGACGACCTGCTGGAGAAGGTGCTGAGCTTCCTGCCGGGGCGCGACCTCGCGGCGATAGAGACCGTGTGCACACACTTCAGATACGGCGGGTGGCTCGCGGCGAACAAGGCTCCGATGCCCGAGGTCTCGGCGAAACGCAAGCTCGACGCGCTCGAGCTCGGAGACATGCCCCCCGGCTTCAAGTACGTTGTTCTCGTTTCCCATTATCCGTGAGAAACCGAAAACCTCCCGTGCGGTCCTCGACGCGCGCCGCGTCTTCCCGCCGCCGACTACGCGGGGTCCGAGCGGCGTGACGCCTCACGGGTGAACGCAACGTCTATTGACCGTCTCGCGGACGCGCGCGGGTCGCGCGCGACCAGAGCCGCGCGTTCCGGTCGCGTCGCATTTCGGCTTTTCCGAGACGACGTCCGACCGAGGCGGGGCGTTTCGCGCGGAACACCTCGTGAAACGAGTCACGACGAATCATCAGCTGACATTCCGACGTCCGACCTCCCTTGAAAAATAAAACGTTCCGCGCGCAGGAAGATGAAGTGGTCTCGCAAACTGGCGGTGGTGGAGGAGCGCGAAACGCCTCTGACGCCCGAGTCGATCGCGATCGGCATGTGGGTCCGCGTGAAGACGGAGATGGCGACGGTCAAGCGGCTGTGCCGCGGCGACGGCGAGGACCAGGACTACGCCGTCGGATGGGAAGCGGGCATGGACGACACCATCGGCAAGCCTTTCCCGGTGGGCGTGGTGAGCCGCGCGTACCGAAAGAGCCCGGTGGTCGGCCTGGGCGTCCCCAACGGACTCGTGGCCATCGCGGGGGGGCGGTTCCCGACGTACGGCTGGTTTTTCCCGCTCGAGGCGCTCGAACACGTGTAGGTCGTGGACAATGTCGAGAGACGCGAGACGCGGAAAGAGACTAACGACGACGACGACGATTTGTAAAAAATGTAGATACCATTGAAGAACCGCGAACGAACGCGGAACGTTCCTCCACCCTCATATGACGTCCCCGGTGTGCATCTCGAGGTTCTTCTTGAGCTCCACCACCAGCCGCCAGTCGTCCTTGGTGAGCTCGTCCCTGAAGTTCTCCTTGAGCATGTCGATGGACTGCCGGGTCATGCGGCTGACGAGCAGGTCCTTGTGGTCGAAGTGCCGCCCGTAGAGGCGCGAGGACTCGGTGGCGGTGCCGGGCTGGATCTTCATCGCGACGCTCTGCCCCGGCTTCGCCGTGTCCACCTGCTTGTGGTTGAGCTCCATGGACGCAATCTTGCCAATCTCGATGTACCCCTGCGATGGGATGCAGATCTGCGTGCCGACGCGCGCGATGCCGCGCACGACGTCCACGCCCACCACGATCGGATCGCGCTTGTTGAAGATGCAGTTGGGCATGATCTTGAGCTCGCAAGGAAAGGACACGAGCGACGCCGCCGCGTCCTTCTTGTTTTTCTTGATCTCCGCCATGTACGCCGTGAACTGGTCGAACAGGTGATAGATGATGTCCGCGGTCATGATGCGCACGTTAAGCTCCTTGCCCATTTTCTCCGCCTCGGCGGTGACCGGCACGTCGAACGCCAAGATGGTGGCGAACTCGGGCCTTTTCCGCTCGTGCATCACGCTCGCGCCCATGACGTCGCGCTTGTTCACCGGGCCGATGGCGATGCCCGCCACCGGAATCTTCACGGCGTCGGACTTGAGGAACTCTAAGAGCGCTTCCAGGGACCCGAGCGTGGACGCCTGGACGTACACGCCCTCGCCGGACTTGTCGATGCGCGCCATCACCGCCTTCATGTCCGACAACGCTTCTTGCTTCAGCTCGTCCAGGTCGTCCTCGGGCTCTTGCACCATGAGCGCCGTGCCGGCGATGGCCTGCTCCAAGCCCTGCGCGACGATCTTGACGCCCATCGCCGCGGCGATCTCCTTGTGGTGCACGTAGTTCGCCTTCACGCGCATCTCGCGCAGCGGCTGCGGCGTGAGCAGCGCGCGGATCGTGGTCACGATGGGGCCCTGGATGCCCGCCACCACGATGGTCTGCCCCTCGCGCAGCGTGCCGTTGATCAGGATGACGTCCATGGTCGTGCCCAGGCCCTCGATCATCTTCACCTCCAGCACCGTGCACTGCACGGCGTCGAAGAACTGCAGGCGCTCGTTCATGCGCGTCTGCGTCAGGTCGACGAGCGTGTGGATCAGGTCGGGGATGCCCTCGCCGGTGATGGCGGACGTCGGCACGACGTTGATGAACTTGCGCGGGTCGGGGTTGTCCCAGTAAATCGCCGCGTTCAAGCCCTCGTTGGCGAATTCGAGCATCACCTTCTTGGCGCGATCTTCAAACTCGGCGCGCGCGTGGCTCTTCTGCGCCGCGAGCGTGTCCCGCGTGGCGGCGTCCTTCTGCGTCTCCCAGTCATACATGCGGTCGATCTTGTTGAGCGCAATGATGAACGGCGTCTTGCGCATGCGCAGCATGTTCAGGGACTCGAGCGTCTGCGGCTCCAGGCCGTGCATGATGTCCACAACCAGAATCGCCAGGTCGCACAGCGACGAGCCGCGCGAGCGCAGGTTCGTGAACGACTCGTGGCCGGGGGTGTCGATGACCAGCAGGCCGGGAACGTTCAGGTCGAGCGCGCCCTTGTTCACGGGACGCGTGCGCTCGACGATCGCGTGGTCGGGAATGAACGTCGCGCCGATCTGCTGGGTGATTCCACCAGCCTCGCCGTCCTGCACGTTCGTGCGCCGGATGTTGTCCAAAATCTTCGTCTTGCCGGTGTCAACGTGGCCGAGGATGCAGATGATAGGACACCGCAGGCGGTCCTTGCTGCGGATGAGTTTTTTCGCCTCAAAACGCTCCAGGCGCAGGCGTTTCGCTTCGCGCATGCGTCCCTGGAACTCGCGCTCGCGCTCTTCGTCCGAGTCGTACTCGGAGGAGGAGTACTCGGAGGAGGAGTAATCGCTCGAGTCCGAGTCCGAGTCCGAGTCCGAGTCCGAGTCCGAGTCCGAACCCGAGCCCGAGTCCGAGCCCGAACCTGAGCCCGAGTCCGAGTCCGAGTCGTCCGCGGGTTTCGACACGGGCGAAGACGCCTTCGCCGCGGCGTTCTTCGCCTTCGCGGCAGCGGAAAGGGCCGCCTTCGCGGCAGCGGCTTCTTCCTTCTTCGCCGCCAAAAGCGCCTCCTTCGCCTCCTTGTCCGCCTTCGCCTTGGCTTTCGCCGCCGCCTCCGCCGCCACCTTCGCCTCAGCCTCCGCCGCCGCCGCCTTCTCCTCCTCGGCTTTGTTGGGAATCTTCACCAGGTCATCCAGGTTGTCCACCGCGTCCCAGTCGTCTTCAGCGTCGTCAGACTCCTCCCCGTCGCCAGCGTCCGCGGCAGCCTTCGCCGCCTCCGCCTCCTCCGCGGCAGCCTTTGCCGCCGCCTCCTCCGCGGCTTTCCGCTCCTCCTCCTGCGCCTTTCTGCGCTCGAGCATCTCCTTCTTCTTCTTGCGGTCGTCGATGAGCGTCCGCTTGGGAGGCGCGGCGACGTCCGCGTCGAGCGCGCCGGAGGAGTCCGCGCGTTGTAGCAGCTGCTCGCGCATGGCCTCCATCTTAGCCTTATCCGCCTTTTGCTTCGCGGTCAACAGCTTGCCCTCCGCGCGGAGCTTCTCCTTCTTCAGGCGCTCCTTCTCGCGCTTGGCGGCACGCTTCGCCTCCGCCTCCGCCTCCGCCGCCGCCGCTGCTTCTTCCTCGGCTTTTTCTTTCGCCAGGCGCGCCGCCTCTTCCGCCGCCGCGGCCGCCGCCGCTTCCTCGCGCAGACGCAGCTCTTCTTGCATCTTGAGCACGGCGGCGGAGACCTTAGGGCCCTTGGACTTGCCGGGCGCGTCGCCGTCAGCCTTGGCGTCCTTCTCCTTCTTCTTCTTTTTGAGCTTCTTGAGCTTGTTCTTCTGCGTGTCGCTGAGCTTCTCGCCGGAAGCCTGCAACGCTTCGAGCTCCTCCAGCTGTTGCTCCCAGATGCCCTCGGTGTCGCCACCTTCGACCGCGGGCGCGGGAGAGGCGGGCGCGTCGCCGCCGTCGCCGCCCGCCGCCGCCGCAGCCGCCGCAGCCGCTTCGCGTTCCTTCTTCTCGCGCCGTTTCCTGGCGGCTTTCGACTCGCCGGCGGGCTCGGCGGCGGCGTCGGCTTCGATCCCGAGCTCGGCGAAGAGCGCGTCCAGGTCCTCGTCCCCGGTTTTCTCCTCCTCTTTTCCGCCACCCTTCTTCTTCTTTTTCTTCTTGTCCTCCTTGGGCGCCGCCTCGGGCTCGGGCTCCGGCTCCGGCTCCGGCTCCGGCTCCGGCTCTGGCTCGGCGACTATCGCCTTCTTCTTCTTCTTCTTCTTGGCGCCGAGGAGCACCTCCGCGCCGTTCTCCTCGGCGTCCATCGGCGCCGGGCTGTCCGCGCGGTCGCCGTCCTTCTTCGCGTCCTGGGCCTTTCTCTCCTTCTTGTCGTCCTTCTTGTCCTTCTTCGAGTCCTTGGACTTCTTCTTCTTGGCGGCGGGGTCCGCCATCGCGAGATCGGGGGGCGGCTCCGTCGGCGCGGGCGCGCCCACGGGCGCCTTCTTCGGGCACTCGATGATCCCCACGGCTTTGTCCATCCAGCCCATCTCCGCGGCGGACAGGATCATGCCTTCGCTCATCACGCCGCGCAGCGGGGTTTTCACGAGCTTCTCGCCCGTGGAGGGAATCACGACGCCCGCCGTCGCGAAGATCACCTTCAGCCCGGCTTTGACGTTTGGCGCGCCGCACACCACGCGCGCCGTCTCGGCGGCGCCGTGTTCCACAGTACAGATGGTGAGCTTCTCGGCCATGGGATGCGGCGCACACTCAAGCACCTCCGCGATGACCAAAGTGGGCGAAGTGTCTTCATCGGGAACCGCAGGTTCGCCCGTCAACGCCGACAGGTCGATCTTCTTCTTCTTCTTCTTCTTCACCACGAGAACCTCCTCGTCGCTCTCGGCGGCGGCGACCGGCGCGGGCGCCTCCTCCTCCTCCGCCATCAACGCGTCGAACCCGCCCTTCTTCTTCTTCTTCTTGACAATGACTTCGGGCTCGGGCTCGGGCTCGGGCTCGGGCTCGGGCTCGGAGTCCTGTTCCTCGGGCTCGGAGTCGCCGCCCATGAGCGCGGCGAAGCCCGCGGCGGCGGGCTTGGGCGCCGTCGCCTCGTCCTCCGACCCGGACGCGGGCTCGGAATCCTCGTCCGAGCCCCCGCCCATGAGCGCGGCGAAGCCCGCGGCGGCGGGGGTCGCCTTGCCCTTCTTCTTGTTGTTCTTCGGAGGAGGCACGGGAGCCTCGTCCTCGGAGGACTCGGCGGGAGCCATCGCGCCGAGCGTCAGGAGCTCGTCGTCGTCTTCGCCGTCGTCCAGCCTCTTGCCCCCCTTGCCGCCCTTCTTCTTGTCCTTCTTGGCCTTGCGCAGCTGTGCCTTCGTGGGGCCGGCGGGCTCGTCGTCCGCCTCGGCGGCGGCTCCGCCTGCGGGCTTCGCCGCGGGAGGCGGGCCCTCGTCGTCGGAGCTCACGTCGCCCTTGCGCCTGCCCTTCTTGTTCTTCTTGGGCTTACCGAAGTCCGCGCCTCCGCCGTTCGCGGCAAGGGGGTCGACCACCTCCTCATCGTCGCTCAGATCCGGCAGGGCTTTCCCCTTCTTGCCGCCCTTCTTCCCCATCTCGCGCGGTGTCTACGGGCCACGGCTCGCAGTGGTCGGTCACTCGCGTATCTGTGAAGCGTCCGCCCGATGGCACTTCCGCGAGAAATCTCGCGGCGCGTGCTGTCTGCGTGGCGTCGTGCCTCGTCACCGCGGGGTGCTCGTGGGAGCGCGAGTGTGTGCGTGAACGCCGACCGGAGGCGACCCTCCCTCGCGCGCGTCGCAATGGCCGCGAGCCGTATACGCGCGCGCGAGACGGCGCACTTTTTCGAACCTGCGCTATCGGCGGCGCTCACCGGCTCACGGATCCAGAACCATGAGAACCACGAGTCGCGATTCACGCGACGCGAAGTCGCGTGAGATTTGGTCCTTGAATTTATCCAGTGTGAGCTCGTAGTCTTTGAATTCAGAAAAGTGGGTTTTTTTGCTGAAAGACAAATATCGCTCTAACGACCGCGTGCGTACACAACCGTGCGCGCTCGCGATGGTGGGCTTGGCGCAGAAGCTCCCCTTCCCCGTCGTCGCGCTCGGCGGCGCCATCGTCGGCGTCTTCGCGCTGCTTAAGCTGAAGCGCCTGGTCGGCGGAGGCGACTTCGCGGACGCGCAGGCGAAGTACCGGCGGTGCAACCGTTGCGCGAAGAAGGGAGCGAAGGTTCGATGCACGCGATGCAGGCGCGCGTATTACTGCTCGCGCTCGTGCTTGAAGGCGGCGTGGAAACTCGAAATTTGCGAGTGCGATTGAAGTAGTCAAGGGAACGACTGCGCTCGTGCCCTCCCCATGCGGTCGGTCCAAGACGCACAGCCACGACTCGATCTTCCTCGGACGGAAATCTCCCGTGTAAAACAAGAGCTACCGATACGAAAAGCGAAAAGCGTGCCCTCTCCCCGCGTCTCTCCCCCGTCCTCACATCACCGCTCTGTACACGCCCATCGCCAAGAACCCACCCGCGAAGGCGGTCATGACGTACCTGTGCGCCGGTGGTCGAGGCGCTCCCGACCACAGCTCATACGCGATCGCGCCGCTGGACCCTGCGAGTGGGGGGAGGGACGAGGCTGGGCGATGAGTCGGACGGTCGAAAACGGGAGGGTCGGGCGTCGCCACGGGAACGTCCGCGGGGGTCAAATCCCGGGGTCAGCACGCACCCACGCACACGGTCGTGCCTATGATGCGACACTCGAAGCAGTCCCCGTCCGCCGCCCGGCCCATCGAGCCGCGGGGCGCGCGTGACTGACGAGACGGCCGGACGTTTCGCACTCCTCTGTCACACGGCTATTGTACATGTACCCTTTCGCGCGGTGGGCCTTTTTCATCCTCGACAAAAGGAGCCAGTGTATATAGCCAGCCACTTGCAGACAGTCGCCATAAACGCGAAACGACCGACCGACATGTGCGATTGCAGTCTCGAAAAAGCGTTTTTAAAAAGTTGGAAGGGTGTTTCACGTTTCCAAGAAAAATCCTCTCCAGGGCGCGGGCACTCAGCGACGCGCACCATACGTCGGGCTGTGACAGTTTGTGTGACCGCCTGTCCTCGAAGGAAGGCGAGGTCGTCGTCGTCGCCGTCGAGCGTCTAACCACACGGGAAAAGCCCGGAATTCAGTCGCGATGCCGGAGCGTACCAACTCGGGCCTTCGGGGCTTGCCGCGCATCAAAACTTCTGTCGCGCAAGGCTCGGAGCACGTGCCCCTACTCAACGCCGAGCACAGGGAGAAGAAACCCGGAGGACTGTCGAAATATGTCGTCCCCGCCATCGGAGGTGCGTGCCGCTTCATCCCCCCGCATGTGTTCGACCCCCCGCGCATTCCTCTCGAGGCGTCCCCGCTTCGTCGGAGAATGCACGCGAAACACTACGCCGTACAACTCCGCTCCTCGCGCTCAACACCTCGCTCACCCACGGACCCCCTTAACGCGCGCTTCCCCCTCACGCACACGCAGGAGCGCTCGTCGTGACCCTCGCGACGCTCGTCGTGACGCACCACTCGTCCATGCCCGCGCGCGCGCCCGACCCGCTCGCCGCCGTGGAGACCGCGGACCGCGCCGCGAGCGCCTGGGCGCTGCGCGACGACGAGGCTGACGAGGAGGAGATGCAGCGCGAGATGGAAAAGCTCGACGACGAGATCGCCCGCGAGAAGAAGGCTGTCGACGGCATGGGCATGGACGAGGAAACGACCGAAACGGACGAGCCCCGCGCGCCCAAGCGCCGCGCGGAGCGCGTCGCGCATCGCTCGCCCTTCGAGTCGGAGAGCGAGGAGGCGCCGGCGGATGCCGACGACGATCGCGCGCGGAAAGCGGCGAAGCGCGCGCACCACCGCACCGCGTCGGCGTCGGGCTCGGAGTCCAGCCTCGACTTGGACATCAGCGACGAAGCGCTCGAGAACTTCGCGTTCGACACCGCTGACGCCGTGGACCTCGAGGAGTACGCGGGGCTGGCGCGCGCCCGGCGCGTCAAGCTCGAGCGCTTCGAGGCTGTGCTGGCGGACGAAGCGCAGATGCGCGAGATGTTACGGCGCGCCGTCGCGAAAGTGGCGCGCGGCGAGGCGGTGCGGCCCGTGGCGCCGGGAGACATCAGCCGCAAGCTCGGGTTCGAGCTTAGCTCGAGCCTGGCTGACCAGAGGAGGGAAAAGATCCTCGCGGAGGCGCACCAGTCGCTCCTCGCCGCGGACGCGAGCGTCGGCAAGTCGGAGCGCGAATCCGAGTCGGAGGAACCCGAATCGGAGGATACCGAGTCGACTCTCGACGCGGGCTTCGAGGACGCGACGTGGGCGGAGGATGACTACCGCGCCGCCGCGGTGAGCACCAAGGACCCTAACGCGATGAACCGACTGGATCCCGTGGTTTCGGCGCCCGGCGCGCCCTCGGAGAAGACGGACGAAGAGGAGTACGCGAATCTTCTGAAGCACGTCGAGGAGAACAAGGCGACGATCGCCGAGCAGGTGATTCGCGACGACGGCGAGCTCGACGAGGACGCCTTCATCCAGGAGCTCGTGCGCGAGGGCGCCATCGTCGCGCCCGAGGACGAGCCCGAGAGGGCGCGCAAGACCAGCGCGGGCAATTACCTGGACGGCGCGTTCGATGGGGACGACCTCGCGCGTATCGTGAACGACGAGGACGTCCGGACGCTGGACGAGCGCGTCAACCAGTTTCCCGAGCTCGCCGAGGCGGACGTCGAGGACAACGCGCGCGACGAGATCCCTGAGGCGTTCGTGAACCAGGACGTCGACGCGATGGAGGATGCGTTCGATAATCTGAAGGAGACTCTCGCCTCGCGCTTCGAGAAGGACGACCTGGACGCCCCCGCGCCGGCAGAGGCGGAGGCGGAGGGGCCCGAGGAAGCCGAAGACGCGCCCGCGCCGGAGGAGATGGAAGCCGAAGGACCGGCTGAGGCCGAAGTCGCGCCCGCGCCGGAGGAGATGGAGGCTGAGGGACCGGCTGAGGCCGGAGAAGCGCCCGAAGAGGCGCCGGAACCGGTTGCGGCGGAAGAGGCTGAGGGCCCCGCCGAAGCCGAGCAGGCTGAGGAAGCCGAGGCGCCGGCTGAGGCTGAGGAAGCGGAAGAGGAGGAGGCGTACGCCCCGGGACCCGCTGAGCCCATCCTGTGATCACACGGCATTCGTTCGTTCATTGAACACTCGAACTATCAGCTGCTCGTCTCTCGCGTCACGTCGAAGGGCGATGCGTGGCGCGGAAGTGACGCGCGCGCCGACGTCAGTCAAACCGCGCGCCCGCGCGGCGCTCAGGCTTTTTCCTTGAGCGCCTTCACCTCCGCTTCGAGCACCTTCACCTTCTCCTGGTACATGCGCTTCATCTCCGAGCTGTCGGACAGAGCGCTGAGCAGCGTGTCCTTCTCGCTCTCCAGCTTGGAGTAGCGCGACTTCTCCTCCTCGCGCGCCGCGCGCAGGGACTCCGCCATCTGCGCCTCGAGCTCCGCCTCGAAAACTTCGCGCGCCGCCCGCTCATCCTGCAGCTTCGCCAGCGCCTCGTCGCGCGCGGCGTTCGCCTCGCCGATGGCCTGCGCCGCGCGCGTCTCCACCATCGCCTTGATGGTCTCCTGGTCCACCGCGAACGCGACGGCGCCGGGCTCGGGCTTGGCGACGGTCTCGCCGTCTCCCGTGGGCGCGCCGAGCGCGCCGGCGGGCTTTTCCTTGACGGGCGCCGGGCCGCACATGGCGAGGACGTTCCCCGCCTTGAGGTTCCAGACGTCCTCGTCGCCGACAGCCTTCGCGAGCTCCGTCTCGAAGATGCGCCCCACCTCCTGCGCGAACTCGTACACCTGGTGGCCAGGGGTGTTGTACGTCCAGGCGTTGTAGAACACCTGCCGGACGTCGGCGACGAACTTCTGCGGCCCGTGCGCGCTCCCCTCGGTGCGGTACTCGCCGTTGTCGAGCTTGGTGGCGATGGTGCCAAAGTCCATCGGGGTCTTGATGATCTCGTAGTAGTCCAGGACGCCCCAGTACTCCGCGTCCACCGGCTCGTTGAACGCCCACGAGTTCTTGTGCGACATGCACTTGCGCAGGACGCGCGGGAAGAACGTCCGAAGATCCACCTTGGGCTTGCCGCCGGCGGCCGACTTAGCGCGCCGCGCCACCCACGCGTCGTCGTCGTCCGAGTCGCCGTCGGATGCGTTTTTTTTCTTGCCCTTGCCCTTCCCGCCCCCCTTGCCGTCCTTCCCGGCAGCCTTGCCCTTCTTCCTCGTCCCGCCCTGGGGCGCGCCGATGCGCCTCTTGCCGCCGGCGCCGATGCCCGCCAGCCTCAGGTTCTGCACGCCGAAGTAGTAGTCGTTCATGCACTTCTCCAGGTGCTTCTGGCATTTCTGGTAGGCGACGTCGGTGGTGTTGAACGCCTGTTTGTTGTGCGTGGGCTCGAGGCAATCCGCCTCGACGACGCCGAGCATGTCTTTCATCATGGCGTTGGCCTGGAGCTGCGCGCCGAAGCGCTGGTACATGCGGATGAGGCGGTTCTTGTTGTAGATGTGGAACCCGCAGTGCTTGCTCTTCTCCTCCTGGTACCCGCAGTGCACCACCACAGGCGCCCGGCGCTCCTCGGGCAGATCCTTGGGCGTGTAGTCCTCGAACTTGTAGTACTCCAGCGCCAGCCGCGAGATGGGACACCGCGGCTCGATGAGCTCGCCTCGCAGCGAGAACGTCACCGTGGGCCGCAGGTACAGCACCTCCATGTACGCGCGCAGGGAGTAGTCCTCGGGGACGTCCAGGGTCATCTGCTGCCCGGGGCGGTGCTGCTGGTACACCGGCCGCCGCGCCGAGGTTCGGTTCTGCTCATCCGGGTCGATGCCCAGCATGCGCACGTCGTTCTTCACGGAGAAGTCAAACTCCGGAGGATCCTTCAGGTTGAACAGCACGATGCGCGTGCCCGTGGGCGTGGTGATCTTGTCCAGCTCTTCGAGCACCGCGGTTTCCGACGCTAGATAGGTGTACTGCTCGATGACGCTCATGTTCTCCTCCCACTCGGCGGTGTTCGCGGGCTCGCTCGCCACGTACGTGTGCTTCCCCGCGCTCGACGGCTCCGTCTTCCAGGTGAACATCGGGATGAGGATGTCGTCCGCGTCGATCGCGGTGAGGAACGTCGTGGACAGAAGCGCCGCGCTCGCCTGCCCGTCCCGCCGGGTCAGAATCAAAGCGTCGTACGCGATGCGCATCGACCCAGACTTGAACCCGATGCCGAACCGCCCGACGTTGCCGACGACGTGCTCCTTGCTCGAGAACCCGAACGAAAGCATGCAGTGCAGGTTCGAGCGCGCCATGCCGACGCCGTCGTCCTGCACCGAGAGCGCCATCTTCCCGGGCTGCAGCTCGAACGCGTCGACGTCCACGCGGGTCGCGCCGCATTCCTGGTCTTGCGCGCTGTGAACGTGGTCGAGACGAGAGAAAAGGCGGAAAGGCGGCGGTCAGGCTTTTGCGCGCGCGGGCGAGAACTCGCGCGAAACAAACTCGCCGACTGCCGCGAGAATCTGGACGCGTCCGCCGGCGGAACGCGAAGCGCGCGCGATCTCGCGAACCGGCGATCGCGAGCTGTCGCGGGGGTGCGTACTTGTCCAGGAGCTCCGCGAGAGCGCCGAGGGGCCAGACGTGCGACGTGGCATTACCTGTGTGAGGGCAAGGGAATCACGCGCGGTCAGCGGTGCGCCGGAGAGCGAGAGACGCCGCGGGTCGTTCGGTCGGGCGAGAAGAGAAGTGTCCATGGCGCACGCTCGCGCGGGCGAGTGCGCGGTGGTGGACGCACTCTCTAACATGCGCGGATGGCTCTTTGAATGGGAAAGCACGCTCTGGCGGGCGGGTTCCGACGCCGTGACGAAACGGGGGCCCTCAAGCGCCGCGTACGTCGCATCGGGCGGGCCCTCGGTGGCCCCATCAGCCCCAGCCATCTCGTGCCGAGCCTTGCCTGCGCGTCGAGAGAGTCGAGCGGTTGGTGAGTTAAAAAGCGGGAACGGCGCGGAGAACGCGCGCGGGCGCGCCCGCGCGCGCGCGACGCGAGGTTCGACCGCGGCGCGACGGGTTCGGCGCGCACGCGTGGGTCGTGAACGGGCGCGTACCGTGTAGTGCCTCTTGCTCTGGCGCGGCGTACGTCTTCGCGCGTTTCCGTTCTCGTCGCGCACGCGACTTTCCCGCCTCGCGGAACGGAACTCAACCGAGAAACCGTCCGCCCGGAGACCGCGGTGCTGGGCTCGCGCGACGCGGAGGGGTCCGTGCGCCTCGCGGGAGCGAGTGCGCCGTGACGACGAGCGATGCGGGTTGCACGTCCGGGTCGCGCGGAGAAATCTGAGGTCGCGCGCGCCCGCGCGCCCTCCGGCCGCCGCGGGGGGCACGCCCGAGAAAGTCGCCGCGTTGCCGGCGAGTTTGGTCCGGGCGACCTGGGCAGATGCATGGAGAGGAGACGCCAGCTGGACTTTAGAAGACAGCGCTACGTCCGAGGGCTGGCACTGCACAGCGCGAGCCAGCACCATGGTCATGCTCGTTCAGGCCTCTCGCGTGGTCGCCGCGTCTGTCACGCGCGGCGGTTCGCCGCGCGGCGGCGCTGTGCGCTCCCGCGCGGCTCTCGGCGCGCCCGCGCGTCCTTTCCTCCGAGGCGAACGCACCTTCGCCTCTATCCGGCCGAAAAACAACAAATGTGCGCGTCGCGCCTCGTTCGCGGTCACCGCGGGCAAGGGCCCCGCGAAGGGGTACGGCTACGGCTACGGCTACGGCTACGGCTACGGCTACGGGCACGGATACGGCGACGCGGACTGGGGAGGCATCTCGGGCGAGACCACCGGCTCTTCGTCGCCCACGGTCGGTGCCGGTGCAGAAACCAGCGGCGCGTCCGGATTCGCGGCTTGGTGGCGACGCGCCGGGAAGATCGACAAGAGCACCATCGCCGCGCTGGGCGGGGCGGCGTTGCTTTCCTACGGGCTCATCTCCAACCTGTTCTACGTCTCGTCGCTCCTGGGCGCCATGTACACCGCGTGCAACCTGCACGCGGCATCGCCGTTGGTCTCCAAGCCCGCCATGCAGACGTTCGTCACCACGTACTTCGGCCTGTGGATGATCCAGAACTTCCTCCGGCCCGCGCGCATGGGTCTGTCCGTGGCCATCTCGCCGCAGACGGACAAGATCGTCGAGTTTTTCCGGCGCTACGTGCCCGGGAACCGGAAGCCGCTCGCGTTCGGCCTCACCGTGTTCTGCGTCAACGTGCTGGGCACGTTCGCGTACATGTTCGGCGGGTTTTTCCTCATCACCGCCGTCACCGGCGTGCCCATCGAGGTGGGCGCGCTCAAGAGCCTGCTCGCCGCGGGCAAAGCCGAGGTTGCCAAAAACGCCGTCGCGTGACGACGCGCGCGCATCTTCGCGCGCGACGCGAAAGACGACGGAGACGACGTTCGACGTCCGACGCGTGAAAACACGACCGTCGGTCGTAGTTAGCGTGAATTTCGCTGCTACTCTCTGTATCCCCTCTCCGCGTCCCGCGCGGCCTCTTCCGCCCACTCCCTCTCTCGATCCTCCCGCTCCAGCGCGTCGACGACGCGCCGCGACGTCGCGCCCGCGTGGCCGCGGCGCTCAAGCCACGCGCCCAGCCTCCGCCGTCGCTTCGCGGAGTCCATCCCGTGCGATAACGCCCAGCGTTTCCGAGCCGCGCGGAGCAGTTCCGCGCCTTTATCTTCCTCCTCGCCGGCGATCGCGACGACGTCGGATCGCGCGGAATCGCTCGCGCGGACGTCGACGTCGCCGAGCGCGTCGAACACCCGCCGCAAACCGGTTTCGGCGTCGGCATCGGCGACGCCCTTCTCGCGCAGCGACGTCTGTATGCGCCACGGCGCCCACTTCGCCGTGCGCCACTTGTACCTCGCCCACTGCTCGGAGTAGTCCACGTCGCTGTGCACGCCTTTGTCTTGCAGATACGCGATCGCCGCGGCCGCGTGCTCGGGGTCGTACAGCTTATCCTCCACGAGCTTGGTCATCAGCTCCGCGCGCGTGCGCGGCTTGTAGTTGAGGAAACGCAAAATCTGCGCCTTGGCGCGATCCACCTCCGTCTCCTCGAACGCCTTGCCGGGTGTGCCGGCCATGGTCTCCTGAACGGCGCGCGTCGCAGCGAGCGCGCGTTCGTGCGCGGCGGCGGCGTCCAGAGCCGCGACGTGCTCTTCGTTCTCGGAAGTGGACTTCAAACGCGTTCCCGCGGTGCGCGCGGAGAGAGGCAGCTGCCAACCGCTCTCGCGAACCGACGGACGCGTCGAGCCGTGCAGCGAGCACGGCCGGGCGGAGGGCGAGCGCGCGACGCGCGCGGCGGAAGCGCGATTCGATGACGCCAGAACACGCAGAGCGCGTGCCACGGAGACGCGCATGACTCGTGGCGTCTCACTCAGACAGCCGATACGCATCCTTCAGTGCTGAGCGCGCCTCAGAGTGAACGCGCGCGGGAAACGCGCAGTCCGAAAGAGCGAATTTCGGTTCGCGTCGGCGTCAGGGAGACGACGCCGCGGCGCGATAAAACGCATCTAGGTATCACTGCACACTGCTAATAATCGTACGCGTCTCTTCCGGGCGCACTTCGTGTAGGCGGCGCGCGCGAACGCGATTCGAGACCTCCCGGCTTCCTCACCTCAAGTCCACCCGCGGATTGGCGAATCACGCCCTCGGCGTCGCGCGTCGCGTCGCCGCCTTCGCCGAACGCGCGGCGTCTTTCCGCGTCTCGCTCCCTTTCCCCGCCTCCGTCCCGGCGCCTCCCCTCGTCCCAATCCCGGCTCCGACTCCGATCGCGTCTCGCGTCGCGTCTCGCGTCACGACTCCGCGATCGGCTCCGGTCGCGCCTGTGCTTCTTCTCCTTCTTCCGGTCGCGGTCGCCGTCGCGGTCGCCGTCGCGGCTCCGGTCGCGTCGGCGTTTCTTCTCCTTCTTCCGATCGCGGTCGCCGTCGCGGCTCCGGCTGCGATCGCGGCGGGTCTTCCGGTCGCGATCGCGATCGCGGTCACGACTTCGACTACGCGCGCGCCGGCGGTCGTCCTCGCGCCCTTCGCGAGGACCGCGGTCTTCCGGTGGGCGCGACGCGGGCACGCGCCCGCCGCCGCCGATGTGCCCCATCGCCGAGCCTTTGATTTCGAAGGTGCTCCGCCCGTCGCCGGCGCGGAACGTCTTGTCCACGCCTCTGTCGCTCCCGGGCGGACCACCGCGCGTCGGCCCTCGACGCGCGTTGTCCGCGGCGTTTCGGTCCTCCGCGGTGCCGCCCTTCGCGCCGAATCTCTTGAAGTTGCGCCACAGCCCGTGCATGCTCTGCGAGAAATCCACGCGCACGCGGCGGTCGTCAATGAGCACGTTGTCCATCTTCAGGTACGCCGTCTCCGCCGCCTCGCGCGTCTCGAACGTGACGAACGCGAAGCACAGCGAGTCACCCGTCTTGTGGTCTCGCACGACGTCGCACGACACGACGCGCCCGAACCGCGAGAAGATTATCTCCAGGTCCTCGTCCGTGGTGACCGGGTTGAGTTTGCAGACGAACAGCGACTCCTCCGGCGGTTTCGCATCCGCCTCCGGTAAGTCGCCGATCATCTCCAGCACCACCGCGCGGTTCCTGGCTTCCTTCTCTCGGGTCTGCCGCTCCACCGTAGCCGGGTCTGCGTTCGCGCCCGATGCGTCGTCCGGCGTCCAGTCGTCTTCGAGCCGCGTGTCGTTCGGGTCGCGCGTGAACACCGGGGACGCGTCCGGAATCAACGCCGCTAACCCCGGGGGGTCCTCGAACGGATCGTCCAGCACGACGGTGTGCTTCACGCGTATGTTCTGCCACGGTCGGCCTCGGTCGTCGCAGTACGCCTCGTTGATCGCGTCTAACACGTCAAGACCTTCGGCGACCACCCCGAACACGGTGTGCTTCCCGTCGAGCGCGTCGCAGTCGGCGCGCGCGGTGATGAGAAACTGCGACGCGTTCCTGTTCTCACCCCCCCCGCTCGCCATGGACACCGTGCCTTTCGCGCCGTGCTTCAACGTGGCGCGTATCTCGTCCTCGAAGAAACGCGCCTGGTCGCCGTACAGCTTGCCATACACGGAGTCCCCGCCCTTGCCCGTGCCCGTGGGGTCGCCGGTCTGAACCACGAAGTCCTTGGTGACCGTGTGGAACAACACGTCGTTGTAGTACTTGATCTTGCACAGCTTCAGGAAGTTCTTGCACGTCCGCGGACACTCGTCGACGTGCAGGTCGATCACCATGTCCCCCTTCGAGGTCTCGAGGAGCACCGCCATCGTCGACGTCAGAGACCCCGACGAACCCACCACGCGCGCGTCGAGCCGCGCCGGCTGCACTGCCGAGATCTGTCGCGCCCGAAAGCGCTTTTTCGGGCCCGCCGACTCCACGCGTCGACGACGCGGAAACGCCGAACCGCGTTTGACGTCCGCCGAAGACGCTTGATCGCGGGCGCTTTCAGGCGATCGCGCGACGCGTTCCCCGCCACACTCGCTCGCGCGCCGACGGCCGCGACCCGACCGCGACACTCGCCCCCGAGGTCACGTCCGTTTCCTCCCCGCCCTCACGATGGCCACGACGATGGAGCTGCCCGCGGAAGAGCTGGAGCGCATGCAGTTCTTCGAGCAGGCTCGCGCGCGCGCGGAGCAGGATCACAAGGCGAACCCGAGCGACGCGCAGGTCCTGACGCGCTGGGGCGGCGCGCTTCTGGAGCTGGCGCACTTCAAGCAGGGCCCCGAGGCTGTGGAGATGATCGAGCTGGCGGTGAGCAAGTTCGAAGCCGCGCTCGCGATCAACCCCAAGAAGCACGACGCGCTGTGGTGCCTCGGGAACGCCCTCACCAGCCAAGGCTTTTTGTTCCAGGAGGCGGAGCGCGCGGGGGAGTTTTTCGACAAAGCCAAGGTGTGCTTCCAGCGCGCGCTCAACGAGGAGCCCACGAACGAGATCTACAAGAAGGCGCTGGAGATGACGGACAAAGCGCCCGGGCTGCACGCGGAGCTGCAGAGGCAGCTCGCCGAGCAGCAGGCGCAGCAGGAAGCCGCGCGCGCGGCGCAGATGGGGGGCGCGCGCGCGGGCGCCGCCGCCGAACCAGATGCGTTTTGGTACGACGTCGGGGGGTGGGTGTGTTTCGCGGGGATCGCGCTGTCCTGGGTCGTCATGCTCTCCAGGCAACAGGCGGCGGCGTAGAGCGATCGGGGGACTGACGCCATCGGGTTCGAGACCGACGGGGAGACGCGGAGGGGTGTTCGGCGCGAGCGGCGACCGTCGCGATCGATCGCGCCGCGAGCGGTACCGTGTAGAGAAAAATCGCCCCAAGACCGACTTTTGCCAACTTTTGAACGTCCGTCCGTTTCGCCACCTCAGCGCTCGCGTTCGGGGTTCCACAGCGCAAACACGAAAAACACACAAGATGGCCGATCGCGCCAGGGGCGTCCACTTCCCTCCGCGCCCGTGCATGGCGTGTGTCGGCTCTCGAGTCCCCGTCCTCGCCTCCCGCCTCATCTTCCTCGGCGCGTGCCCCGCCTCGCGCGCGCTCGCCTGCTCCGCCGGCCGCCCCGCGATGCCGCCCAAAGCCAAGAACACCACGCAGCAGGGCCTGGGCGCGTTTTTGAAGAAGGGCGTCAAGATGGTGGACCACATCAAGGTGGAAGTGCCGGTCGCGGCGGGGGACGCCGAGGGCAAGAGCCCGACGCGCGCGTCCGGGCGCAAGCGCACGACCAAGGCGGAGGCGGACGCTAAACTGGCGGAGAAGCAGGCGAAGAAGCCCAAGAAAGCTGGGCCCTCGCGCGAGCACGAGCGCCGGTGTTGGGAGGCTGGCAAGGCGGTCGTGTGCGGCGTGGACGAAGCCGGGCGCGGCCCTCTGGCGGGCCCCGTGGTGGCGGCGGCGTGCGTGTTTCCCGAGGACCTGGTCATCGACGCTATCAACGACAGCAAGCAGATGACCGAGGAGGACCGCGAGGCGGCGTTCGAGGAGCTCATGGCGAACGACCAAGTGCTCAAGTCGGTGTGCGTCATCGACCACGAGCGCATCGACGAGATCAACATCCTCGAGGCGACCATGGAGGCCATGGCGAAGAGCGTCGAAGGTCTCAGCACGAAGGCCGACTGGGTGTTGATCGACGGCAACCGCGTGCCTCCGCCGCTGGCCGACCGTGCCGAGGCCATCGTGAAGGGCGACGCCAAGTCGGTGTGCATCGCCGCGGCGTCGGTGCTGGCGAAGGTCACGCGCGACCGCATGATGGTCGAGATCGCGGAGAAGCACCCGGAGTATGGGTTCGAGGGGCACAAGGGGTACGGCGTCAAGGCGCACATGGAGGCCATCCACAAGCACGGGCCGTGTCCG
>MDSV01063906.1_pt1 | contig 18504 bp, 14 predicted proteins | sample 810851 | NCBI WGS metagenome assembly MDSV01 (sample SAMN05326640, study PRJNA326480) | marine metagenome | isolation source: seawater | place: Atlantic Ocean: North East | collected 2012 | reverse complement strand
CGCCTTCGTCCCGTGCTGTTCATGCTCTCCTACGACGCCGCAGGAGGAGGAGACCGCGATCACGTCATGCCGCTCGCCCTAGCGTTTGAGTTGATTCACACCGCGACGCTGGTTCACGATGACATGAACGATGACGCTGACGAACGGAGGGGGCGTCAGACCCTCCATCTTGAAGCAGGGCCTGAGAAGGCCCTGATCGCGGGCGATTGGCTCTTTGTGCAAGGCTTCGGTCTTGGTGGTCGTTACCCCGAACGCGTCGTTCGGCTCATGGCGGATTGTTGCGCTGACATCGCCGTGTCGGAATTCAAGCAACTCGATCACATCGATGACCTGACGACTTCTCCGGAGGACTACCTCGACATCGTCCGTGGGAAAACGGCAGGGCCTTTCGCGGCAGGTTGCCAATCTGCGGCGCTCCTGGCGGGTTTGACCGAGCCACAGGCCCTCCAGTTCCGAATCTTCGGTGAAGAACTTGGCATCGCCTTCCAACTCGTCGACGACCTTCTTGACCTCCGCGGGTCACCGGACATGGGCAAGCCCCGTGGCGTCGATGTGGCAGAAGGGAAGATGACGCTGCCTCTCATTCACGCGCTCACCTTGTCCCATGGAACCGACCGAGCGACGCTTGCAGAGCTCCTCGCCTCCTTCACGGAGGACCGCTGGGACGAGTTGATGGCCATCCTCGAGCGCTCTGATTCGCTGCATTACGTCGAACTTCTCGTCGATCTGCACTTGGAACGGGCGGCCAACGCCTTGCGCTCCGCTGGCTCAGGACCTGCAGCCGACCTGATGCTTGGCATGTTGACCGAAATTGGCTCGAGGACGAGGTGAGGGCGTGACGGAAATGTGTGACCATGATGTCATCGTGATTGGCGGTGGGCCTGCGGGCAGCACGGTAGCAAGGTATGCTGCTGAAGGTGGAGCCAATGTTCTGGTCATCGACGGAAGGGACCCGATCGGGACGCCATTGCAATGCGGAGAATTGGTTCCCTCCAACGATGAAATGCGACGTCTTTGCCCAGATGTGCCCGACATGGATGATCTGTTCCGAACTCCGGAGCATGCCATCTCCCGGCAATCGACAAAGATGCACTTGGTGCCACCTTCAGGGAAACCGTTGAAGTTTGATTTTGATGGCTATGTCCTCAACCGTGTTGCTCATGACGAGTTTTTGGTCGAGTTGGCAAAAGTATCCGGTGCTTCATACCTGGTTGATTCCAGGGTCGAAAGGGTCGAAGGCAACAAGGTTCTCCTTCGCAACGGTGACGCCTATTCTGCGAAAGTCATCGTTGACGCAGGTGGTCATAACGGCCCGATTCGGAAGGAGTATTGGAATGAAAAATCAACAAAGATCCCCGTGAAGTTTGTGTTGATGGACGGAGATTTTGGTGAAGCTGTCGAACTCCACTTTGGATCAATGGCTCCGGGAGGATACGCCTGGATGTTCCCCAAAGATCAGGGCGCAAACATCGGATTGGGGATTCAGAAAAGTTTCTCGAAAGGACGTAGCCTGAACCAGTTCACTGAAGATTTCATTTCCAAATATGAAGGAAACATCTCCTTTACTGGAGCAGGATCCCTCCCCATGTCTGGAACCGTGAAGACATTCGTGAAAGGCAACTACATGCTGGTCGGGGATTCAGCCGGTATGGTGTTGCCGTCCAACGGAGCGGGCATCACCATTGCCATGATTGGGGGGAGGATTGCTGGACAGGTCATTTGCGAGCACCTTTCGTCAGGAACAGCGCTTGAGGAATACGAAAAGCGTTGGAAAAAACAGATGGGGAAAGTCATGCGGAATTCCAAGCGTTCCTTCAAAATGGGAAGCATGATCTTCAGGTTGCCTGATTGGATCCTGAATTTGATGTTCAATCCACTGACGAAGAACATCATTTGGAGAGCCGTCACTTGCCGAAGGATGCTTTGGGTCATTTAGGCTCGGACGCTCGTGCGCAGACGCCTCCGGCGAGAGGCACCACCGGGTCCATTGATGCGCAACCATAGGGCTCCATCCTCCGTGTGGTTCAAGGCCCGTGCCTGCACCATCCTACCATGCGCCGGCGTGTGGTTGACGATGAGGCCGTGAGCCCCGTCATTGCCACAGTGTTGCTGTTGGCCATCACGGTCCTGCTGACCAGCATGGTCTTCATCATGTTCCAAGGCGCCTTGTCCACGACAGAAAAGTCGCCGCCGCAAGCCTCCACGAGCGTCAAAGGCCTGGAAAACGGCTTCCACGTCGTTCGCTTGTCGAGCCTGGATCAAGCCCTTGACCCGGCTGCGGTCAGGTACACCCTCTACAACGCCAGCAGCGGGACCCAGGAACAAGGCTACCTCGTCGACAACGACGTCTACGGCGTGGTCGGAGCTCCGGTGAGTTTCCACGACCGTGATGCTGGCTATTCGGTCACGCAGGGAGACTACCTCGTCATCTCATCCGCCGACCTTGGGGCCGAAGAGGGTGGGTGGCGCCTTCAGTTGGTCGATGAACGAAGCGGCATTGTCCTGGTGGACGTTCAATTGCCGGCCATCGTGACGTGATCAACCGCCGATGAACGACATCTCAATCCGCTCCGACGGTGATGCCGTACGTGGACCGCGTTGTTCAGAATACGCGTCGTCGCGGCTCGTCCAGATGCTCTTCAGGGCCATGCTGAGTTCCTTCGTGGTGGCACCGGACTTGATCAACGGCATCAGTGGCTTGCCTTGGGTCGAAAAAAGACAGGTGTGGATGCTTCCGTCTGCGGCAAGCCGCGCGCGAGTGCAGTTGCCACAGAAGGGAGCACTGATGGAATCGATGGTGCCGAATTCCCATCCTTGGGGCGTTTGCCATCTTCGGGCAACTTCGCCGTAAGCCGTGGCTTCTAGGGGCGTCACCTCGCCGAGTTTGGTCGCGATGATCCTGCGGACGTTTTGGCTCGTCACCACTTCTTCCATCGCCCAACGGTTGGTCGTGCCGACGTCCATGAACTCGATGAAGCGTACGGGAACCCTGCGCGGGCCAAAATGTTCGATCAATGGAAGCAATTCGCCCTCGTTGACACCTGCCCTGACCACGCAGTTGACCTTCACCTTCAATCCGACATCAAGCGCTTTTTCGATGCCTCGGAGCGTGGCTTCTGGCCCGTGTTCGACGTCCCCCATCTCGTTATAGACCGAGGGGCTGAGGGCGTCCATGGACACCGTCACACGGTCCAAACCGGCGTTGAGGAGACGTTCGGCGTGCCGCCCAAGAATGACGCCGTTTGTGGTGAGGGCAAGGTCCGCATTCGGGTGAACCTTGCGGAGCATCGACACCAACACGTGGAGATCACGACGAAGGAGAGGTTCGCCTCCTGTGATTCGGATTTTCTGGAGTCCCAATTCCATGCATGCTTCGACGACGTCGGTGATGTGCTCGAAACGGAGGATGTCGTCCTTGGGTAGGAAGGCGTGATCCGGGCCGAAGTGTTCCCGTGGCATGCAGTAGGTGCAGCGAAGGTTGCAACGGTCCGTAACTGAGATGCGCAAGTCCCGCAGGGGACGCCCGCGTCGGTCTCGCGCCTCCATGCCGCTGCCAGACGCTTTCGGGACTTAGGGCTGCCTTTGCTTTCAACAAGCCTTCATGTGCCATGCCCCCGAGGGTGTAGCGTGCGTCCACGTCGACCACATCCCTCGTCACCGGCCGAGGCCGGTCACGCATCCAATGGCCTCGAAGTCGTGCATGTCACGCCACTGAAGGCTCCCGTGAAGGTCGATTGGCACCTTCCTGCCTCCAAGAGTCATGCCATACGTTGGCTGTTGATGGGAGCCCTGAGCCGCTCACCGACGGTGATTCATGGCATCAGCGGGCTTGGGGAAGATGCCCAGTCCATGCGCCGGGTGCTGGTTCAACTCGGGCTTCGGGTGGAAGACGCCGATGACGCATGGAGGCTCCAACCACCGGCCATGTTGCGTCGTCCTTCCTCGGTGCTTGACCTTGGGAACTCCGGAACCGCCCTCCGGCTGGTCGCCGGCGCTGTTTCCCATCTTGAAGGTCCAGTCATGCTTGATGGAGACGACAGCCTCCGCAGGCGAGGGTTGGGGGATTTGGCCTCGGTCTTGGAGCAGCGGGGAGTACAATTGCGCGTCGCCGATGCCCATGCCAAGTTACCCGTCGATCTGCACGGCCCCTGGTCGGATGCTTCTGAACCGGTGGTGCTTCGTCGAGACCGCTCATCACAACCCGCCTCGGCCATGTTGCTTGCAAGTTCGCTGCAATCGCATGATGTTCAGGTTCGCTTCGAAGGACCACCTCGCAGTTCTCGGCATCTTGCGCTTTCGGCCAGCATCGCCGAAGCATGCGGATGGCCAGGTCAGATCTCGGCGGAGGGGATGCATCTGCCTTGCTGGGACCTGCATGCTCCTTCCGAAGTGCGTCTCCCCGGCGACGCTTCGATGGCTGCATTCGCCTTGCTCTGGGTCCGCAGCACCGGGGGGTCGGTGACGCTCAAGCGATGGCCTGGCCAAGCAGACGCTCTTGGGTGCGAATTGCTGGAAGGTCTGGCGGCGAAGTTGGGTGTCGCTTGGTCCAAGGACGGTGCCTTGAACCCTGCAGAATACGAGTCCAAACCGTTGAGCGTAGACCTGTGCGACGCCAACGATTTGCTCCCTCCTCTTGCAGCCCTTCTTGCCCTTGGACCGGGAGGCCGGATTCATGGCGCACCGCATGCCGTCCACAAGGAATCCAACCGAATCTTGAGCACCATTGAGGTGCTTGGCTCCTTTGGATTGGACGCAGAAGCGACCGACGACGGGGTCGTGGTGCAGGGGGGTCAACGCCCAGCCGCCCCGGAACGCCCCGTTCAGGCTTCCGAAGACCACCGTTTGATGATGACCGGCATGTGCCTTGCCGCCTCGGTGGGCGGAGCCATTGTCGGTCCACGGTTGCATCGTGTTGCGGACCCAGGGTTCCTCGCTCGTTTGTCGGAAACGGGGTTGATCACCGAGGTTCGTACGGTTTCACCCTGATTCAGCCTTCCCGGCCGAAGTGCAAATCCAACGCCCGTCGATCCAACCTCAAGGCCGTTGGACGTCCGTGAACGCAAGCCCACGGATTTGGAATCCTCCGCATGTCTTCCAGGAGTCGCCGCATTTCCGCCTTTGTCAGCTCATGGTTGGCCTTCACCGCGCCCCTGCAGGAGGTCATGAAGGCGAGGTGATCCCTTCGACGCTCCACGGTTTCAAGGGGTGCGCCGTCTTCGTCGACGTCTTGGAGGAGGTCCATCAAGAAGGCTTCAGCATCGTCGCCAAGGAGGCGTGGAGCGGCCACCATGTGCCAACCGGATTCTTGCTCTTCGAGTTCGAATCCGACCGATGCCAGTCGGTCACGGCCTGCTCGAACACGTTCCACGGTTCGTGCGTCGAGGTTCAGAGGGATGGGGACCAGCCTCCGTTGCCCTTCCCACAAGGCTTCGTCATGGCGCAGCCGTTCGTATCGAATGCGTTCGTGGAGGGCGTGCTGGTCGACCAGAAGCAGTTCATCCCCTGCCTCAACCAGCATGTAGGTGCCAGCAAACTGGCCGAGTGGGACCATGTCGGGCAGGTCGTTCAGCACTCCGTCTAAGGCCGGTTCGTTCGCCAAGTTGCACGTCCCACCTGCGTGGCGGTGAAGTTCTCGCTCAGCCGACGACAGGGCGGGAGCAACGGGGTTGGCCGAGAGTCCAGGCAACGTGACTTGTTCGAGATCCTCTTCCACCACGGTGTGAACCGGTTCAGGTTCGGGAGCCAATGCCATGCCTGCAGCTGCAGCCCAAGCAGGTGCCGAAGGAGGGACCGATTCCTCGACAGGGAGCTCTTGTTGAGCGGTGCGGTCCAATCCTGCAAGTTCAGGGATGGCGCCGGCGCCTTCGGGTTTTGTCGCAACGCTGCTGAGGGTGTGGGCCACGGCCCGCTCAAGCCGTTCCAGCACCCGCCATGCATGCTTCAGGCGTACTTCGCTCTTTGTGGGGTGCACGTTGACGTCCACCTCCTCCGGGGGGAGGGTCAGACGAAGGACGGCGACGGGGTGCCGGCCGACCATCAGCCGGGTCCGGTAGCCTCGACGCAGAGCTTGTTGGAAGGGCCCCGAGGCAATCGGACGACCGTTGACCAAGACGTGAACGTCGTCGGCTTTCCCGCGCGTGATGTCCGGTGCGCTGATCCAACCGCTCCACCGCTCATCGCCAGGCGCGTTTTCGTCCTCCGCGGGTGCTCTCATCGGCAGCAAATCGCCTGCCTTTTGGCCGAGAATGTCGTGAAGCCGGTCCTCAGGGTCCTCTGTTTCTGGTACATCGATGGCGACCCTGCCGTCCAATTCCAGTCGGAAGCCCACCTCGGGGTGGGCCAAAGCGTGAGCAACGACGACATCGACGATCCTTGCGTGTTCGGTTTGCGGGCGGCGCTGGAAGGCCAAGCGAGCAGGGACGTTTCCAAACAAACCGGCCACGCTGACGGTGGTGCCTCGTCCTCTTCCGCTGGGTTGAACCTCTCCTTTCAGGCCGTGCCGCATGTGGATTTCAGCCGCTTCTTTGCCTTCTTGGCGGCTTTGCAACGTCAATTCGCTGACCACACCGATCGAGGCCAGAGCTTCGCCTCTGAAACCCATGGTGTGGATGGCGGACAGGTCCTCTCTTCGTGACAGTTTTGAGGTGGCATGGCGGTCCATGGCCAGCACCAAGTCGTCAGGATGGATTCCGCGTCCGTCATCGCTGACCCGAATCATGTCGAATCCGCCGCGTTCGACGACCACGTCGATGCTTCGCGCACCGGCATCAATGCTGTTCTCGAGGAGTTCTTTGACCACCTGTGCCGGTCGTTCGACCACTTCACCGGCCGCAATATGGCCGATGGTGAGGTCGTCAAGCTGTTGGATGCGACGTTCAGCCATCCACATCCCCCCTGAGGCGGTCATGAAGCGCGGCGAGGAACTCTGCGGCTTGGCGGGGGCTCATGTCGTCGAGATCGGATGTCGAAATGGCGTTGAGGACCTCCGCCTGTGTGTCGGTCATGATCGGCTGAGACGATGCAGCGGCGCTGTTTGCGGCGGCGAAATACCGCATGAGGCTTGCTTGCCCTTGGTCGCGGCGACCTGGTTGCCCGCCTCCGCCGGCCTTGGCCCCTTCCGCTTGCAGTTCGAGGAATTGCAACAAATCTCCCGCCCGTTCGATGACCGGTTGTGGCAAGCCTGCGAGAGCAGCGACGCGCACGCCGTAGGAATCGTCGCATGGCCCGTCTTCCACCGTATGCAGGAAACGAAGGGTCCCTTCCACTTCGGCGACGCCTACGGAGACGTTCACCACGCCTGGAACATCGCCCTCCAGGCCGATGAGTTGGTGGTAGTGGGTGGCAAAGAGGGTGCGGCATCCGAGACGGCGGGCGATGTCTTCGCTGACCGCCCATGCGATGGATAAACCGTCAAAGGTCGACGTGCCTCGACCGATTTCGTCGAGGAGTACCAAGGAGTTTGGCGTGGCTCTCCTGAGGATGTGCGCCACTTCGATCATTTCCATCATGAAGGTCGAACGCCCACGCAAGAGGTCGTCGCTCGCACCCACGCGGGTGAAGATACGATCGACCATGCCAACGCGAGCGCGGTCGCAAGGCGTGAAACTGCCGGCTTGGGCAAGAAGCGTCACCAAGGCCGCCGTTCGAAGGTAGGTGGACTTCCCGCCCATGTTTGGTCCAGTAATGAGCAACAACCTCCGCTTCTTGTCGAAGCGCAGGTCGTTTGGGACATACCCTGGATTCCGTTCCAGCACCGGGTGGCGGGCGCCCTCGATGACCAGGTCGCCACCAACCGTCACGGTCGGTCGCGTCCACCGACGTTCACGCGCCACGACCGCGAATCCATGCAGCACGTCGATGGAGGCGACGCGAGAGGCAAGATTGGACAGGGTTCTGGCATGCTCGGCCACCGCACGCCTCAACTCGACAAAGCGTTCGTATTCCAGGCTCCTGACGCGTGTGGTGGCGGTCAGCAACGCATCGTCGCGCTCGAGCAATTCTTCCGTGACAAAGCGCATGCCATTGGTCATTTGTTGCTTTCGAGTGAAGTGATCTGGGACCTTCTCAAGGTGGGTTCTGGTGACTTCGATGAACCATCCAATCTGTCGATTCTGACGGACTTTGAGGCTTGGAATGGACAACGCTTCTCGGAGCTCCGCTTCGTAGGCCTGGAACCATGCCGTTCCTTCGTTGGTGATGGTCCTCAGGCGATCGACGTCCTCGTCCACGCCATCGCGAAGCAGACCGCCTTCGCGGAGCGTCATCGGGGGTGCATCGACCAGCGTTCTGCCGATGCGATCAGCAAGCCCGTTCAGCGTCGACAATCCATCTGCAAGATGCGACAAAAGGGGGTCGTCTGCATCGTTGCACGCCCGTTCAACCGCAGGAAGACGGTCCAGGGCCACCGCCGTCGCCACAAGATCGCGTGCATTCGCTCGTCCGTGGCCTGAGAGGGTGGCCAAACGTTCGAGGTCCCGCATTCCGGTCAAGGCCACGCGCAATGCCTCAAGGCGTCTGGAAGAACGGCTCAAGGCCGCTACGGCGTCATGCCGGGCTGAGATTGCCGACAAATCGTTCAGCGGCCTCAGCAGCCAAGACCTGAGCCGGCGGCGACCCATTGCGGTCCTGCATCGGCCGACCGCTGCGAGGAGCGACCCTTCGTGTTCCCCGGCCAGCGTGCTGATGACTTCCAAGTTGCGAAGCGTCGTACGGTCGAGCACCATGGCCCCTTGGTCTTCTGCGACATCAAGGTCCACCAAGGCCACGTTTGTGTGGAGCATGGTGGTCAAGTAATCCACGCCAAGGCCGGCTGCGTCCAAGGCCACGTCGGAAGCATCGAGGTCGAGATGGCCCAGATCAGCAACCCCCAAGGCCTTGATCAAACTCGTTTTGCCACGTTTTTGGGTGCATGCATGCTGGGAAATCACCGTCTTTGGAAGGTCGCCCACCAGGGCGCCGAAGTCGTTTGATTCTGCGAGCGTCTTGCGCACCACAAGTTCGCTTGGTGACCAGCGAAGCAACTCATCTTGGAGCCGCGGCCAGCGGTCCTGTCCATCGAACTGCATGCATTGACCCGAACTGGATGCGGCATCCAACACGGCGAGACCGATGACGTCCGAGCGTTCCACCACCGTGGCAAGGACCGTGGCTTGTTCGGTTCCCAACAGGCCTTCCTCGTACAGCGAGCCGGGCGTGTAGACCCGCGTCACCACGCGTTCGAGCAGTTTGGCGCCTTCACGGAGCTCTTCTTCCTGTTCTGCGACGGCGACTTTTCGCCCTGTCCGAAGCATGATGCGCAATTGCTCCTCCACTTGGTGCCAAGGAAAGCCTGCCATCGGAATCGGCGTTCCAGAGGCCTTGTCTCGGGCGGTCAAGGTGAGGCCCAAGACCTCGGCTCCGACCTCTGCGTCGTCGTGGAAGAGTTCGTAGAAGTCACCCATGCGAAAGAAGAGGACCGTGTCCGGGTGCGCCGCCTTCAATTCGGCGTGCTGGTCCATCATCGTGCGCTTCGCCATGGCCATGCCCCCGAGTCAGGCCTGTTCAGCACGGACGAGGGCACATGAAGGTGGCGAAGGGGTTTGGAACGCTCATGAAGCCGATTGGCGCCACCACGTGCCCGCGATACCGATGATGGACGCGGTTCCAACGACCAAGAAGAGGAAGTTCAGGAAACCGCGACCGCTGAGCGGAGATGCGTTCTGATCCACGTCAAGCAACAGCGCAGCATGGTCGCCGTCGCTGTCGGTGCCGAACAGAATCCAACTGTGGCCGTCGCTTTCCGACGAGGCGACGGACATGCCGAGGCGTGACGGCAGGCGTTCAGATTCCAACGTTCCATCGACCCAACGTGGCATCAAGGTGCTGTCCGCACCTCCAGCAAACCAAACGGTACCGTCGGTTGCAACCATGGCTGCCGAGGAACGCACGTCAAGGCCGGTCATCGATGCATCTGACTCGATGAGCATCGCGTTTTGTTCTGTGGCCACGAGGACGGAACCGTCCCCAAGCGAAGCGGTGCTGTGGACGCTGCCAAGCGGCCCATAGACGCTCTGAAGAACGGTCATGGTGCCGTCTTCGACAAGAATGACGGTGACCGATGATTGCCGTTCTGGCTGGGCGGGGTTTTGGCCCGGTGTGGTGGCCACGCGCCATCCGACGGCCGCCAAGTGATCCTCATCGAAGCGTTCCAAATGCGTCCATGTGACGCCTTCAGGCGCGTCGATGGCGGTGAAATTGGACCCAAGTCCGTCGTAGGCCACCGCGGAGGTGCTTTGCCCGTCTGCGACGAGCAACCAACCGAGGACCTGGTTCGAGTCTTCAGTCGAAACGAGGTCGATGGCGTGCCCCTCATCGATGCCTGACAGACTTTGGCTTTGGACCAGATCTCCTCCGTTGTCTTCGGCCAAACCCAGCAGTAGGCCGTTACCGGCGTCCCACCACACGCCGTTTTCAGTGTCGAGAAGCCGTTCAGGAACGTTGGTCCGGGTGATGATCGTCACGCCCTCTTGGCCTTCGTCTTCTTGGTGGTAGAGGAGGGGCCCTTGGGAATCGACGACGATGCCCACGTGGGCAAGGTCCCACTCGCCGTCCACCATGGCGACGTCAAGGACGTCATGTCCTTGCCAACCCGCCGTCACTGGCGCGTTCCCGAGGGAAGAAATGGTGCCTGTGGCGCTGATGGCCCAACCGCCTGCGAGCGCAAAAAGGGCAAACAGGCCAATGGCAAGCCATTGATGCTCCGATTCCTCCTCAAAAAGACGCTGGAGCCCCGAGGCCATGTGCCGACCACAGGGTCAGGGCTCTCAAGCCTTTTCGCGGTGCAGGTCTTGGTTTGTCCATCGGAGGGCTCATAAGCGGCGTTCAGGTCGGGAGCCTGCTCGGAGGTCCCGTTATGGCACGCAAGCCCGCGAAGATGTACCGCCAAGTCAAGGGTCCTGCGTTTACGCGACGCAAGTACATCGGTGGTGTGCCCAACAACCGTATCATGCAGTTCCACGTCGGGAACCGCCGTGCTGCAGAGACCGGCGAATTTCCGGTCGTGCTTGAACTTCGGGCAGACAACGCATGCCAGATCCGCCACACGGCGCTCGAAGCAGCCCGTGTGATTTCCAACGCCACCATCCGTAACGCGTCCGGCCCACAGGGCTATGCCCTTCGTGTCCACACCTACCCTCATCACATTCTGCGCGAAAACAAGCAGGCGACCGGTGCAGGTGCTGACCGTGTGTCTCAAGGCATGCGCTGTGCCTTCGGCAAGAACGTCGGTACCGCCGCTCGCGTCCAGCGTGGTCAGCGCGTTCTGACGCTCCAAACCACCCCTGAGCACTACCTTGTCGCGAAGTCCGCACTTCGCAAGGCGAGCATGAAGTTCCCGACACCCTGTTCCACCAAGCTGGTCCGCGGTGCAGAGCACCTCAAGGGCCTCGTTTGAGGTCACGTTGATAGCGCGCCACCGGCGCGTTCTTTCCAGGAGGGTCTACGATGCGTGTTGCAGTTGTGATTCCCGAGCGTTGCGAACCGAAGAGCAACGCCTACGAATACCTCAAAAAATGGTCACAGATGTGTTCCAAGGAATGCATCATTGTCGAGGGTAAGTTGGTTGAAATCTCGGAGTTCGCTTGTCCTCCGTGCCTCGTTCGCGCAAAATTGTGCCCGGATGACGCTGTGAAAATCATCAACCTCCCAGCCGAACTTGAGACCGACATGATGCACCGTTACTCGTTGAACGGGTTCCGGTTGTTCCGATTGCCGACCCCCAGCAAAGACAGCGTCGTGGGGATCTTGGGTCCCAACGGCATGGGAAAGTCCACGGCCGTAAACGCCCTCTCTGGCCGGTTGGTACCGAACTTGGGCGACTGGAAAGGCGAGGCCGACTGGGACGCCGTGATCGAAACCTTGCCACGGGGAGAACTTCGCGACTTCTTGGTCGAAGTCAAGGAAGGGCGAATCTCGGTCGCCGTCAAACCGCAAAACGTCGACCGCCTCCCGCAGAGGGTCAAGGGCAAGGTTGGCGATTTGCTCCGAAAGGTGGACGAGCGTGGCTTGTTCGCTGAAATGACCGCGGGCCTTGGCATCGACCATCTTTTGGACCGAGAGATCAGTCAACTCTCCGGCGGTGAGTTGCAACGGATGGCGATGGCCGCGACCTTGCTCCGAGACGCCGACGTGTATTTCTTGGACGAACCCTCTTCCTACCTCGACATCTACGAACGTATGCGAATCGTCAGGATCGTTCAGGAGCTTGCGGACGAGCGGCGTGTCATCGTCATTGAACACGACCTTGCCGTCCTCGACGTGCTGGCCGATCTCGTGCACATTGTGTACGGAAACAAGGGAGCCTTCGGCATCTTCACTCCCGCCCGTTCGACCCGTGCGGCGATCAACGCTTACCTGGAAGGCTTCCTCATCGAGCAGAACGTTCGGATTCGAGACAAGCCCATCACCTTCCTTGGACACAAGGACAGAAAGGTCGAAACCGGCGCTCCCATGGTGTCGTGGGGCGATTTGGAAAAGACGCTTGGTGGGTTCAAACTCGAGGCCAAGGAAGGCGCCGTGCACCGGGCAGAGGTGGTTGGTGTGGTCGGTCCCAACGGGACCGGCAAATCGACCATGATCAAAATGCTCGCGGGGGAACTGGAATACGACGCGGGTTGGGTGAGTGCCGGTGCCAAAATTTCGTACAAACCCCAGCATCTCGATCTTGACATGGACGGCACGGTGCAATTGTGGCTGGACAGCGAACTTGGGCCACGCTGGCGTTCCGGAGAATTCCACGTCAACGTCATCCGTGCGCTGGGCGTCGACCAACTTCTTGCAAAGCGCGTTCGAAGGCTATCCGGCGGTGAGCGGCAATGCGTGGCCATCGCCATTTGCTTGGGACGTGAGGCCGACGTCTACTTGCTCGATGAACCGAGCGCTCACCTTGACGCCAACGCGAGGATGGAGGCTGCAAAAGCCATCCGTCGGACCATGGAATCGAATGAAAAAGCGGCGTTTGTGATCGATCACGACGTCTACTTCATTGACATCGTCAGCGATTCTCTGCTCGTGTTTGAGGGCGAGGGTGGCGTGCACGGACGGGCCGAAGGTCCGTTCGATTTGCGTGAAGGAATGAATCGATTTTTGGCGGGCGTGAACATCACCTTCCGTCGTGATCACGAGTCGAAACGACCCAGGATCAACAAGTCTGAGAGCAGGAAAGACCGCGAACAACGCAAGGCCGGAGACTACTATTCCTACTCCGCTTGAAGCCGCGTGCTTGATGCAGGGTTCTGGAGTGCGTTGTTCATGCCGGTCACGACGCCACCCGTCGGAGGCCCGCTTGGGCGCTCTCGACGACGACTGTCTGGTTCCGCCTACAGCACGTGGCGCCGATGCCAAACCGAATGGCGCATTACACGGGGACTTGGTTTGGGCTCGCCCACTTCACCCTCGCAAGTCCTTGGGCATGTTCTCGAGGAGGGCGTGATTCGCTTGATCATGCGTCACGCTCCAGCAGGAGCGGACCGCGAGATGCTTCTCGCATGGTTGAAGCAGTGCGCAGAAGAGGAGGCCGTCGCAATACGAAAAGAGGGGGTTGCTCGTTGGGATGACTTGCCTTGGCGGCGTGAATGGGAAACGCCGGGTTGGCCCTTCACGGTCGAGGATTTGACCTCGAGGGTTTGGTCGGCCGTGGAACTCCTCATGGTCGAAGTGGACCGCTGCGTGGAGGTTGGAGGCGGACCGCACCTTCACGCCATGCGGGCAGGTGAACACGTTTTCGACACGCCTGCACCTTGCGACGGCTCGAAGCCGAAGCATCCCCTTCCTGACCGTTGGCCGCCACACCTTGAGCCTCCTCGAAAGGAAGGGTTCGAGGGTTGGCAGGGTGAAGGCGCTGCGGTCAACCATGCCGAAGCATGGGAAGTGATTCGCCCATGGGTCAAGGACCCCCGAGTCGGGCAACCGCAACGGATGTTCCATCCCGAAGGATGGGCTGCCGGCGAACTGGACATGGTCCTGCGATGGGACGGAAACGTCCGCCTTGTCGACCTCAAATCTGGGAATGGAGGTGGACCTTACGGGGCTTCGCTTCACGATCAAATGCGATTTTACGGATGGCTGTGGGAAGCATGTTTCGGCGTCGCACCCGACGGAATCGAGGGGTGGTATCTGGACGGTGGGAAGCGCGCTATGGTCGAACCCTTTGCGGATTTTGATGAAGCCACATCGGAGCTTGAAAGCGTAGCCATGGCGATGGCTGAAGGAAGCAAAGGCGCGATGGCATGGCCGCTGGCCATCGAATCCCCCTGTGACCGAGAACAATGCCGCTGGTGCGCATTGGATACAGATGAAGGGGTCCTTGCGCTGCTGGATGAACGTTGCCAAGGAAACTCAGCACCTCCTTCTATAGCACCTCCATTTGAGCCTCTGAGTCGAATTCCACATCGGGTCGATGTCCGAGGAACACTCGATGGGAAATGGGGGCCTTTGCCGAACCATTTCGGAGAATCCGTCATCGGGGCAGCATTGACCAGCGGTCGGGCCCATGTTGCGCTTGAGGAAAGCCAGCCGGGAGCGGCGCCAGGAATCCACGACATCGACGCAGGACCAGTCTTGGTACGCGGGGCCCTGCCCGGAGCTTGGAGGCGTTCACCTCGATTGTATGCTGACGCAGGAACGACGTTCCATGCCGACGATCCAGAGGCCGATGTGACCCGGTTGGGCATGTTGCGGACCCGTGCCAACGTGTCGGCGTTGGTTGTTTCCATTGGTCGTGGGAAAGGCATTCGGCTCGATGGACGTCCTTGGTCCATGGGGACTTTGCACGTCTACGACGGTGAACGCATCATCGAAGTGGCCATGTTTGGGAGCAGCTTGACGGACCGGATTCTGGACATACGCCCTGGCGACCACGTCAAGTTGACCGGCGCTGAACTTGGTTGGCGAGAGGGGATGCCTCAGTTGCGTATTGATGCCCGCTCGACCCGGGTTGAAGTCGAACACCACGAGTCGTGAGGTTCAAGTGGGTCGTGGCCCGAGTCAGCGCGTATGCCCGTCCATGTCCCTGAAGGTGAGGACCCGGTCGGTCCTTTTCGCAGGCTCTCGGCGAGTCAAGTCAACCTCTGGGACGCCTGCCCTCGACAATGGTTCTTGGAAAAAGTCCGACGGTTGCGCATCGCGCAAACACCTCCACTGCACCTTGGACGTGCGGTGGAAGCAGCGGTCTGTATGACCCTCAGGGAATCCCCCGGTTTTTTGGTGGCCGCTGCCGCTCAGAACGTGTTGAGTGGCACCCCGCTTGACGACGAAGACCGACCAGATGCACAGGCCACGTCGGGTTGGCCGGGCGACGGCCTTCTGCCCCTGCCCTCGCGTCCAGCCTCCATCGAGGACCTACGCGCATGGGCTTACGCTCGAGCGGGCCTTCACCTCCCCGTCTGCCTTGCAGTTGAGCGTGCAGCTTGGGACGCTCATGAGCGTCGTTCAGGGTCGTGGGAACAGCGAATCGATCCTGCAGCTGCCCTTCGCATGGTTGAACGGGCCATCGACTTGCACTTGCAAGAAGTCGAAGCTTGCTTGTCCGCGGGCGGCGGCCCGACCCTCGGGGCTTGGCGTGCAGGCGAACGGCCTGCTCACCCTGCTCCTGACGGCCGTCGAATTTTGCCCAACGGTCCGCATCCATTGGCCATCGATGGACCGTGTGACGTTCTGGAAGCGTGGGAGGTTGCAAGGCCGTGGTTTGTTGATCCTGACGCGGGCAGTTTCAGCAGCCAAGCCGTCCATCCCTCTTTCATGTTTCAGGGCGAATACGACCTTGTGTACAGGTGGCGAGGGCATGCGGAGATCATCGACATCAAGGCGTCCATCGGAGCATCGGACCGAACCTCAGGGTACCATCAGCAACTTCGAGGCTATGCTGCTCTCTGGCGGGCCACGCACGAAGGGCAGCCAATCCCGAGCCGTTTGGCGATTTGGTTCCTTGGCACGGGCGACGTGGTCGATGTGGAGTGCCCTGACCATGCATGGTGCGATGCGTTTGAAGCGCGCGTTGCGGATCTCTGGGAAGAACTTCGTCGCGACGACCCCATCGAAGCGGATTGTCCCCCTCAACCTGCACCCTACCGGAATCACGGGCCTGGTGGTGTGCCGCAAGGCGTGGATGCCGACCCGCAAAAACGCTGCACGATGTGCGAGTGGGAAATCATCTGCCCAGGTCCTGAGGGTGCGCTGCCCGAACTTCCGCGACGCTTCCAACTTCCGGGCCACGACCAAGCCATGAGCGTGGACCCTCTTGGGGACATCAACCCTCGAGTCGACCTCCACTTGGAGGTCAATTCAGTGCAGAAAACAGGCGTCGCTCGGCCGAGAATTTTGTTCACGGACGGACAACGGCAAGCCGACATGAGGATCCTTGGCCGGAACACGCCGGAAAGGGTCAACCTTGACCTGGTCAAAGGCCAACGGGTCCACCTGACCGGCGTGATGCCAGAAATTGGACGAGGTGGCCGATTGACGCTCCGTATTGACCCGCGCTCAACCTTGGAGGTGGCCGATGACGGACCCCTTGACAGCTTGATGGTGCACCAACCCACCCGTGTGGACGTGGTTGGACGTGTCGCGTACCGGTTTGAGAAGCGAGGCATTGGACGCAACGGTCGCCCCTGGTCCCGTTCAGGTTTGATGTTGATCGACTCCAGCGGGACCATGAAAGTCGACGGCTGGAGCAACGCCATGCCACGGGCCTACGGGCACGTGCAGGTAGGGGACGTGGTCGCTTTCACCAACCTCGCTCCTGGGGCATGGGTGGACGAGCTACAGGGTGGCATTGGCGAAGCTTCCGACCTGCGCGTGCTTGCACGTGCAGAGGACGCCTCAACCGCCTGAGGCAATGCGCGTGACCTCGAGCGTGAGGTCGCTTTGGAGGGCGGTGGTCATCGGAAGGACCTGGTTGTCATGCGAGACAATGTAGAGGCTTGGGAGGAGTTCCACAGCACGCAGAACGTCCAGCACGCTGGCCCCCTCCTCCAAGGTCACCTGATGCTCGCCCCCATCTCCCTCGAGTCGAATCAGCACGCTTTGGTGCTGCTGCATCATGCTTATGACCGTGATGCACTGGCCTCGATGTAGGCCGAGATCGCATAGCCCGGTATTGCGGTGGATTCGAAATCCACTGTCGTAAGACTCGGGGGTTCGAATCCCTCTCTCGGCGCTTCACACGTGAACATCGAGGAACATCGCTTTGCTGCGAGGGTGCGCCTTCTAAGGGGGTTCGAATTGGGTATTCGAACCCCTCTGTTGAGCCTCACGCATAGAACGCGTCAGGTTGCTCCATCAACTCAGTGATGTGGTCTTGCACGACACGAGGTGCTCGTGCCTCAAGCAGTGAACGCAGGTGCTCGTCCACGTTGGGCATGGCTTCCAAGCCGAGAGCGAAGGTCTCGTCGAGCATCGTTGCGAGCCGTTGGGCGGCGCTCGGGTCCTTGCTTTCCCCAACGGTGGTCGAGACGGCAAGTGAGCCTGAGAGGCCGTAATGAGGCGCGGTCGACACAAGGAGGGCCAACGCCCCAATGCAACCGGCGCTCGGTTCGGTCTTGCTGACGGTTCGGCCTTCCGCTTCAAAGGACGCAACGTCGGCTGTCGAGGTGGCCACCCAGAACGTGCGCCGGTCTTCTGCTGCAGCCCGGAAACCTGCAAGTCCCACGACCTCACTCGCGCCTTCCAAAGCGTCCAGCAAGCCGACTGCAGTGGCGTGTTGCAAGTGAGGCAGACTGGACTGTCCTCCGCCAATCAGCACGTGTGCTGGGCCTGAAGCGGTCTCGAGACGCACCAAACGGTGGTGAGGCGGCTTGAGGACTCCATCGCTGTCGAGTTGAGCCAACGGAGGAAGGGACGGATCGAGTACGTGAGCAACGGTTTGTGACGGAAGAAGTTGTTCAAGCAATTCAGCCGTCAGCACCCCAATGTCACCGACTCCAGGGAAGGCAACAAAGCATGGCCCGCCCGCGACTCCTTGCTCTTCGAACCACACGACGTTGAGGGACATACCGTCCTGAATCGCCCCGAAGGGGCATAATGCTTGGCGTTTGAAGCGAAGCAGCGGGTGGCTTCATTCCTCTTCCGCACGCTCGCCGAGTTTGGGAAGTGTCTCGACCCATGCGGGGTCTTCCACGTTTTCCAAACGTCGCCGATAGGGAGCCTTCGCATCTTCTGGTGACCACTTGATTGGGGCCGCAGCCCGGGTTTTCTGGTCGCAGCATTCCGCGGCCAAGGTCCAACCGTTGCAGCCGGAGCAGAATTGGAGCAATTGACGTGCCATCTCATTCCCTCCAAACTTCGCCCGTGCCGTCGTTGGCTTCGATGGATGCGAGAGTCGATGATGTGGCCTCTTCCCACAAGTCTTCGGCCGTGCGGAAATCTGGGGCCTTGACTTCAATGCGGTATTTCGGTGCACCGTCGTAGTAGCACGCCACTTCGATTTCCGCCTCCACGTTGCTGAGGGCTTCGGCTTCAAGGAGCGCTTCT
>MDSV01175711.1_pt1 | contig 18511 bp, 14 predicted proteins | sample 810851 | NCBI WGS metagenome assembly MDSV01 (sample SAMN05326640, study PRJNA326480) | marine metagenome | isolation source: seawater | place: Atlantic Ocean: North East | collected 2012 | reverse complement strand
GGGATTCGAACCCTGGCGACGTTTGCACGTCGACAGATTAGCAATCTGCTCCATTACCACTCTGGCACCTCTCCAATACCTTATAAGATATTAACTAAAATGCGGTTGCAAATTTAGTTTTTCATTATCAACAACGCAACAATAAGGGAACTTTTTTATTCTGGTTTTTTTGGGTATTCAACTCTAACGTGATAGATATTCTTTAATTTATCCTTTAAAATTGATTTTATTATGGAAATATTTTTAAATGTTAATTCACAATCAGAGAATTGATTACCATCAATTTGACTGTCAATTATTTTTTCAACATAGGAGTTAATTCTTTCTGCGTCAGGCTTTTCTAAACTTTTTGTAGCTGCTTCAACTGAATCACACATCATTACAATTGCCATTTCTTTACTAAAAGGCTTCGGTCCAGGATAACTAAACTCAATTTTATTAATTGAACTATCATTTTTTATTTCCTTGTTATAAAAATATGAAATAAGATTTGTTCCATGATGTGTTCTTATAAAATCTATGATTCTGTCTGGTAATCTGTAGTCTTTGGCAATTTTCACGCCATTTAATACATGAGATTTAATGATTTCAACACTTTGCTTTGATGATATTTGATCATGTAAATTTTGTCCAGATAATTGATTTTCAGAAAAGTAAGATGGATTTTTAATCTTGCCTATATCATGATGTAATGCACCTACTCTAGCTAATAATGCATTTGCACTAATTTTATTTGCACAAGCCTCTGCTAGGTTTGCAACATTTAATGAATGATGAAAAGTACCCGGTGCTTTATTTGATAACTCCTTTAGTAAATTTGAGTTAGTGTCTGATAGTTCAAGCAATGAAACATCAGAAACCAGTGAGAATAGCTTTTCGTAGATATATATTAAAGGATATATGAAAAGAGTTAATAATCCACATATTATAAATAAAATAAAATTAAACAATTCTAAACTTTCAATATTTCCTTCGTGAATAACGTAAAATGAAAAATATGCAAGCATATACACTAAAGTAATTTGCGCAACAGCAATAAATAGATTTGCCCTCTTGTAAATATTATCAGATGTTAAAATTGTAACAACTCCAGCTATTATATTTAAAAAGATAAACTCATAACTATTTGGAACTATAAAACCCAATAACATTATAGTAACTGAATGTATAAAAAATGCAATTCTTGAATCAAAGAAAGCTTTGAACAACAATGGAATAATGCAAAGGGGTATGATATAAATATATGCTGAGTTTAAATTAACAACCCAATTTGTTAAAAGAATTATAAGTGTTATGTTAAAGTAAACAAAAGCAATCTTATTATTATTCTCATATATATCTTTTTCAAACTTTCTTATAAATAGAACAATCATTAGCAGGGATAGTATAACCAATAAGGAATAAGCTAGGAGAATTAAATAGTAATCTGAAAATAACTTATCATTTACTTCATATTCTTGCTTTAGAGAATTTAAAATAACTAACTTCTCACCTTCAATAACTTCCCCTTTTGAAATTATTAAAGTTTCTTTTTCTACAAAACCACGATTAGGTGAAATATTGGAAATAGATTCTTCATATGCTTCTTTCGTAAGTTTTTCATTTAAAGTCAAATTTGGTTTAATTACTTCAAAAATTATAGAAATGATTTGAGAGGAGTATTTTTCATAATTATTTGAAATAATTTGATTGTTTACATAAAACAATAAGTTTTCTGGCTTAATTAGAGATGAGAATAAGGTTTTTTTTACTAACCTGTTATTATTTAATATAGATATATTTTGAGATTCTCTAAAGTCATAATTTTCTTCTAAAAAACCGATGGAATAAATATCATTTAAAATGAATCTGGATTGCCCTATTATTCTTTTTTTTATTTTGTTAGAATAGTTCCCAAGTATTGAATCGTTTAAAAAAGGATCATTTATATAAATATTAGAATCAGTGTTGTTAATAGACAAAGAAGTGTCTTTACTAAAAAAAATCGGGGATAACAATTTTGCATTTTCAATTTCTTTATTTATTTCAGAATCAGATTTTTTTATGGCAAAATCAAAGGGTGCATACAAGTTCTCAGATTGCCATGGTCTACCATTTTCAAAACTATATTTGAATTTTCCACTTTTTGGGAAGAAATAAATTATTAATAACGCAGATATTAAAAAAAGAGATATCCTAAATAATCTCTTAAATCCTTTGTTAATTTTATTGAAAAGCTTTGCCATATAATTGCTTATAAATTTACTAAATATTTAAAACTACTAGTTGGTATTTAATTTATTAACTTTAAATATGTTTAATAATGTCGTAATAGTCTGTGCTAAAAGAACGCCAATTGGAAACTTTAGAGGTAAACTATCCAGTCTAAGTGCTGTTGAAATTGGTTCAATAACTCTAAAAAATGTAATTGAATATGCAAAGCTTGACCCAAATTTAATTGACGAATTGATTATTGGACATGTACTGCAAGCTGGTTGTGGTCAAGCTCCTGCCAAACAATTGGCATACAAATCAGGGATTAATATGAAAACCCCATGTACATCTGTAAATAAGGTTTGTTCTTCAGGAATTAAATCCATTAGTTTAGCTGCACAATCAATCGAGCTTGGAATTAATGAAGTTGTTGTTGCTGGTGGGATTGAAAGCATGAGTCAAGCTCCGTATTACATTAAAAATAAAGACTTAGAAAAAATAAAAGAAAGAGAAATCATGAATGGTTTATTTTTCGATGGCTTAACAGATTTTATAGAAAATACTTCCATGGGAGTTTTGGCAGAAATGTGCGCAAAGAAATATAACATTTCTAGAGAAATGCAAGATGAATATACCAACGAGTCATTTATAAAAACCATGGAGGGTTATAATAAGGAATATATAAAAAAGAATATTATTAAAATTAATACCATTGATTCCTTCGGGAAATCAGTTTTTTTAGAAAAAGATGAGAACTTAAGTAAGTATAATCGTGAAAAAATCAAAGAATTAAAGCCAGTATTTGATGTAAATGGGACAATTACTGCCGCTAATTCATCTCCGATAAGTGATGGAGCTTCAATGCTTATTCTTATGAGTAAAAAGAAAGCTAAAGAATTGAAAATAAATCCAATAGCCGAAATCAAAGCAATCAATGATGCGTCTAATAAGCCAAAATGGTTTACCACTGCCCCATCGAAATCAATTAATGAACTTCTTTCAATAACGAATAAAAAAATTGACGATATTGATTTATTTGAAATTAACGAAGCATTTGCAACAGTTGCTTTAGCTAATATGAAAATCCTTGGCTTGAAAAGAGATAAAATTAATATTTACGGGGGTGCCGTTGCAATGGGACATCCTTTAGGTTGTTCAGGAGCTAGGATTATTTCAACGTTAATACACAACCTAATTCAAGAAGAAAAATCAACTGGAATCGCTTCCATTTGCAATGGCGGAGGTGGATCAACATCAATGATGATAAATACTATTTGATGAAATTTGGCATTTGTAATTTTAGCATTGTTCCCTTGAGAAAAGAACAGTCACAAAAATCAGAAATGACTTCGCAATTACTTTATGGAGAAACTTTTGAAATTTTAGAATTTTCTGAAAACTGGTCCTATATTAAAATGACTTTTGATAAATATGAAGGATGGATTAAAAATAACCAATATGTTAAAATTGAGAATATAGGATTTAAAGTAACTGATGAACCTAGATATTGCTTAGATTTAGTTGAATTTGTTGAGAGCCCTGATAAAAAATTAAAGACAATTGTAATGGGATCAAATGTGTCAAATGCAGAAATTTTGAATGATAAATTTGATGGAAATTTTAGCAATAATAAAAAGAAAAAAGATGAAGCAGTTGAAATCGCATTGTCATTAATTAATACTCCTTATTTATGGGGAGGTAGAAGTCCATTTGGAATTGATTGTTCTGGTTTTTCTCAATTAACTTATAAAATGATTGGTATAAGTCTTCCAAGAGATGCTAAGGATCAGGCTAAAATTGGATCTACACTAAGTTTTATTGATGAATCTCAAGCTGGAGATTTAGCATTTTTTCATGATGAGGAAGATAAAATTATACATGTGGGTATAATTCTTAAAGACAATCATATTATACATGCAAGTGGGAAAGTTAGAATTGATAGACTTGACCAAACGGGAATTTATAACAATGAGCTAAATACTCATACACACAAATTAAGATTTATTAAAAAAATAATTTAATTAAAAAGATTGTAGCAACTCTCTGTATTTTTTAGCTTCATCAGATTCGCCTAGTTGCTCATATATATTTCTCAAAGTTTTTATACAATCGATATTGTTGGGATCTAATTCGTAAACCTTATTAAGATAAGGAATAGCACTTTTAAATAAGTTTTCTCTAATTAATTTTAATTCATCATATCTGTTGTAATCAGCAGTTGACATACCTAATGAATTCATTTCTTCGATTATGGGTTCGTCTTTTTCAAGGATTAATGCAGCTGCATTCAAATATGCTTTTGTGTAGGAAGGATCCAGCTGAATAGCTTTGTTATAAAATTCTAATGCTAGATCTATATTTCCTTTATCTGCGTTTACAACACCTAAATTGAAAACCAAATCTGTATTCTCTGGATTTATTTCCAAGGCTTTTGTAATTAATTTTTCATAAGATTCCACATCGCCTAGCTCCCATCGAATATTAGACTCTAAAAGAATCAAGTTGATATTGTTTGAATCAATTTCTTTTGACAACTGAATGTATTTCAATGCATTATCAAAATCCTTTTTATCTCTGTAAATTGCTGCAATTGTCCTTAATATTATGTCTTTTTCTGATTTACCTAATTCATCTCTTGGTTTTTCATGAGTTTTAATAACATTTATTGAAAAATCCCTTGATTCAGCATCTTGAAATCTTTGTTCATCCCCACTTTCTTTTTCAATCGCATAATAGGTCATTGAAACCCCTGTGTAATTTAAATCTATTAATTCAAGATAAAAATCAAGTGCTTTATCATAATCATTCGCTTGATTCGCAACAAGTGCTGCATTTCTTAAATAAAGAGTGTCTCTGGAGGAGACTCTGTATGCTAATTCAAAGTTTTCATATGACTTTACAAAGAGTTTTTCATCTAAATAATTATTTCCATTTGAAATAAAATTATTTAACATATCAACTTTTAGTTTATTAATTCTTGAAGTATAATAATTATTCCCTCCAATTTCAGCACTTATACATTTATTTAAATTATTAATACTGGCTTTAGTTTCCGAGTATGAACTATTACCATTTTGATATAATGCCAAACCATTTAGATAAAAAAACTTAGCTAATGTTTTTTTATCATTGGGTGAAATTTTCTCTTTAATAGAATTTAGATTATTAATGGCAGATGTAAAGTTTTCACTCTTTATTAGTTTTTCAACAACTTTCAATTCTTTTTTTTGACTATTTATTTGAAAAGAAACTAACAATAAAAAAAGTAAAATTATTTTTTTCATTTTATTCAGTTTGATTATTTGACTCAATTTCATCAATTTGGTCTACTTCTTCATTATGGCCCTCTTCATGAACTACTTTAGCAACAGCAGCAATAGAATCTCCGTCTTTGATATTAATTAATTTGACTCCTTGTGTAGCTCTCCCCATTACCCTGAGATTTTCAACTGCCATTCTTATTGCTATTCCAGATTTATTAATTATCATTAAACCATTTGAATCATCTACATTTTTGATAGCTACTAAATCTCCAGTTTTCTCGGTGATTGAAATAGTTTTGACTCCCTTACCACCTCTGTTTGTAAGTCTGTAATCTTCAAGTTTAGATCTTTTACCATAGCCATTAGATGAAACTACAAGTATATTGCTTTCCATATCATTAACTGAAACCATTCCAATTACCTCGTCTTTTTCGTGTTGAAGTCGTATACCTCTGACACCCGATGCATTTCTTCCCATTGGTCGAGTCTTAGCTTCTTCAAATCTGATTGCTTTTCCTGATTTTAGAGCTAACATTACCTGACTGTTCCCATTTGTAAGTTTAGCCTCTAAAAGTTCGTCTTCTTCTTTGATTGTAATTGCATTTATTCCGTTGACTCTTGGTCTTGAGTATTGTTCAAGAGATGTTTTTTTAACTTGACCTTTCTTTGTAGCCATAATCACAAAGTGATTATTGATATAATCTTCATCTTTAAGATCTTTTGTGCAAATAAATGCTTTGACTTTATCATCTTGCTCAATATTTATTAAATTTTGAATTGCCCTACCTTTAGCAGTTCTACCCCCTTCTGGAATTTCATAAACACGCATCCAAAAGCACTTTCCTTTTTGTGTAAAGAAAAGCATGTACTGATGATTACTCCCAACAAATAAGTCCTCCAGAAAATCTTCATTTCTGGTTGTAGATGCTTTTTGACCAACTCCACCCCTATTTTGAATTTTATATTCTGTTAAAGATGTTCTTTTAATATAACCTGCATGAGATATAGTAATTAAAACTTTTTCATCTGGAATCATATCTTCAATAGAAAGGTCGCCACCAGAGTATTCAATAACAGATCTTCTATCATCCCCGTATTTATCTCTTATTTCTATTAATTCGTCAGATATTATCTTCATTCTAAGATCTTCATTGGATAAAATATTATTTAAATCTTTAATTAGTTGCTTGATTTCCTCAAATTCTCCCCTGAGTTTATCTTGTTCAAGACCAGTTAATTGACGTAATCTCATCTCAACAATAGCCTTAGACTGAATTTCAGAGAGATTGTATTTCTTCATTAAGTTTTCTTTGGCACTATCTGCATTTTCTGATGCCTTTATAATTTCAATCACCTCATCGATATTGTCTGATGCTATGATTAATCCTTCTAAAATATGACATCTATCCTCTGCTTTTTTTAATTCAAACTTTGTTCTTCGTACAACAACGTCATGTCTGTGATCGACAAAATATTTTATTTTATCCTTTAAGTTTAACATTTGTGGACGCCCTTTTACTAGCGCAATACTATTTACACTAAATGAAGATTGTAATGGGCTATATTTATAAAGTTTGTTTAAAACAATGTTAGGAATAGCGTCTCTTTTCAAAACAAAAACGATTCTCATTCCATTTCTGTCAGATTCATCCCTTATAGTAGAAATTCCATCAAGTTTTTTATCGTTTACCAGGTCAGCTATTTTTTTTATCATATCAGCTTTGTTAACCTGATATGGAATTTCTGTTACAATAATAGATTCTTTTCCTTCAACTTCCTCAATTTCAGCTTTACCTCTTAATACAATTTTGCCCCTGCCGGTATGAAAGGCATCTTTTACCCCTTCATAACCATGTATTGTACCCCCTGTTGGGAAATCAGGAGCCTTTACGAATTCCATTAACGCATCAATGTCTATTGCATTGTTTTTAATATATTCCAGGGTTCCATTAATTACTTCAGTAAGGTTGTGTGGAGGAATATTTGTTGCCATTCCAACTGCAATACCTGAGGCTCCATTAACAAGAAGCGCTGGTATTTTTGTTGGAAGAACAGTTGGTTCTTTTAATGTATCATCAAAATTTAATTTATAATCAACAGTTTCCTTGTCGATATCAGAAAGCATTTCTTCTGAAATTTTTTGCATTCTAGCTTCCGTGTAACGCATAGCAGCAGGGCTGTCTCCGTCAACAGAACCAAAATTACCTTGACCATCAACAAGCATATACCTCAAACTCCAGTCTTGAGCCATTCTTACCATGGTATCATAAATTGCTGAATCACCATGAGGATGGTATTTTCCCATTACCTCTCCGACAATTCTTGCAGATTTTTTATGTGCAGATGAGGATTTTACGCCTAAATCATGCATTCCATAAAGAACTCTTCTATGCACAGGTTTTAACCCATCTCTGACATCTGGTAAAGCTCTAGAAACAATAACCGACATTGAATAATCAATGTAAGCGGATTTCATTTCATCTTCGATGTTTATTGGGATTAATTTTTCTCCATTATCCATAACGTAAAAGGTTAGTTTATATGATTAAATTTAATCAAGTACAAATATAATAATATGACAAATTATATATCGTGAATATTAAGCTTTTAAATATAATTTTATTAACAATTATAATCAATTTAATTCCTTTATTATGTTGGTTAAAATATTGATTATAGTTATTTTTATAGCTGACTTTTGATTATGGATGATAATTTTTCACAAAGAGTAAAAGATGTTATAACATATAGCAAAGAGGAAGCGCTCAGACTTGGACATGATTTTATTGGGACTGAACATCTTGTTCTAGGAATACTTAGGAATGATGAAGGCAAAGCTATCGATATCTTAAATTATATTGGAATAGAGTTAAATGAACTAAGAAGAAAAATTGAATCATTAAATCCTGTAAACTTTGATTCTGAAAGTAAAGATTCAACAAATAAAAAAAATTTACATTTAACCAGACAAGCAGAAAGAGCTTTAAAAACAACATTTCTTGAAGCAAAACTTTTTCAAAGTTCAATTATTAATACTGCTCATCTATTGCTTTGTATTTTAAGAAATGAGAATGATCCTACTACAAAAGTTTTCAATAAAATGAAAATAAATTACAATCATATCAAAGATGAGTACAAGTCCCTAATTGATCGTGATGATTCGACTTATGATGTTGATGATGGAATTCATGAGGAAAAACAATCTTATGAAACAACTACTCCATCTAAAAAAAAAATATCCAAGAAAAAAACAAAAACACCTGTTTTAGATAATTTTGGTAAAGATTTAACTTCACTTGCCGAAAAAGATGAATTAGATCCAATAATCGGAAGAAATAATGAAATTCAGAGAGTTTCTCAAATTTTAAGTAGAAGGAAAAAAAATAATCCAATTTTGATTGGAGAACCTGGTGTTGGTAAATCTGCCATTGCTGAAGGTTTAGCTATAAGAATCATAAAGAAAAAAGTTTCTAGAATTCTTTTCAATAAAAGGATTATTTCATTAGACCTTGCAAGTTTAGTTGCTGGCACAAAATACAGGGGACAATTTGAAGAAAGAATGAAAGCGGTGATGAATGAGTTAGAAAAAAATAATGATATTATACTATTTATAGACGAAATTCACACGATAGTTGGAGCTGGTGGAGCTACTGGAAGTTTAGATGCCTCAAATATGTTTAAGCCTGCCTTAGCTAGAGGAACTATTCAATGTATTGGTGCTACTACCCTAGATGAATATAGAAATTCTATTGAAAAAGATGGCGCTTTAGAAAGAAGGTTCCAAAAAATAATTGTTGAGCAAACAAATGAAAAAGAAACCTTAGAAATTCTTCAAAATATTAAAATCAAATACGAAGAACATCATAATGTTATTTACACAGATTTAGCATTAGAAGCTTGTGTAAAACTCACCTCTAGATATATGAACGATAGGTTTTTACCAGATAAAGCTATTGACGCTTTAGACGAGGCTGGTTCAAGAGTTCATTTAACGAATTTAGATGTACCAACTCATATCAATCACTTAGAGCAAGAATTAGAAAAAATTAGAAATGATAAAAATGATGCCGTCAAAAATCAATTATACGAAGAAGCTGCCAACTTAAGAGACAAAGAAAAAATTATTGAAAAAAAGCTAAATGATGCTCAGATGATTTGGGAAGAGGAATGCAAAAAAAATAAAGAAATAGTAAATGAAGAGAATATAGCAGATGTGGTGTCTATGATGACCGGTATCCCTTTAAATAAATTAAAACAAAGCGAAAGCAAAAAGCTTACAAAGCTATTTGATACAATCAAAAAAAGTATTGTAGGGCAAAATACTGCGATAGAAAAAGTTGTAAAATCAATTCAAAGAAATAGAGCTGGGTTGAAAGATCCTAAAAAACCTATTGGATCCTTTATTTTTCTTGGCCAAACTGGAGTAGGTAAAACGCAATTGGCTAAAGTCTTAGCAAAAGAACTATTTGAAAGTGAAGATTCATTAATCAGAGTTGACATGAGTGAGTATATGGAAAAGTTTGCTGTTTCAAGACTTGTTGGTGCTCCACCTGGCTATGTAGGATATGAAGATGGTGGACAGTTGACCGAAAAAATAAGAAGAAAGCCATACTCAGTAATTCTTTTAGATGAAATTGAAAAAGCTCATCCTGATGTTTTTAATATGTTATTACAGGTTTTAGACGATGGTTTCTTAACAGACAGTTTAGGAAGAAAAATCGATTTTACAAATTCTGTAATTATAATGACTTCAAATATTGGGGTCAAGAAAATTCAAGATTTTGGTGCTGGTGTTGGTTTTGGAACGTCCGCTAAAAAAGAGCAAGAAAGCAGTGCTAATGATAAAACAATAATGAATTCCCTAAGAAAAAAGTTCGCACCAGAATTTTTAAACAGGATTGATGAAATAGTAATTTTTAATCACTTAACAATTGAAAATATTCATAGTATTATCAATATTGAACTTGATAAATTATTAGAGAGGATTAGTGAATTAGGATACACAGTGAAAATTTCAAGAAAAGCCAAAGATTTTTTATGTGAAAAAGGTTATGATAAAAAGTATGGAGCTAGGCCTTTAAAAAGAACAATCCAAAAGCATATTGAAGATTTGATTGCATCTGAAATATTAGATTCCAAAATCAATGCAGGTGATATAATTTCTTTAGATTATGTAAAAGGAGACCAAAGTTTAAAAATTAAAATTAAGTCTAACAAGACTCCTAAGACTTCTGGAAAATAAAATTTCTTTGACTTTTTAAAAATTTACTAATTCTCATGATATCCTTATATAAGGCTCTATCATTTGTTACTTTTTTTGAAAGTTTTCTAACCTCTTTAATTAAATCTTTTAATTGATCGGATGTTTTATGATTATTAAATTCTTTTGCTTGACAAGCTGATATCAATTCAATAGATAAAATATCATAAACATTATTTATAATACTGGATAATTGACTTGCTCCATTAGCTCCCATGCTTACATGATCTTCTTGGCCATTTGATGATGTTATTGAATCAATACTAGCTGGTGTTGAAAATTGTTTATTAGAACTAACTAAGCTTGCTGCAGTATACTGTAGTATCATCATTCCAGAATTAATTCCTGGGTTCTCTGTTAAAAAAATAGGTAATCCACGTTTTCCTGACATTAAATTAAAGGTTCTTCGCTCAGATATATTACCTAATTCTGAAATTGACAATTTTAAAAAGTCGATTGATAATGAAAGAGGTTGGCCATGAAAATTTCCACCCGAAATAATTTTGTTTTCTTTATTAAAAATTAGAGGATTATCAGTGACAGAATTTATTTCGGTGTTTATAATTTCAGAGCAATAATCAATAACATCAAGTGACGCGCCATGAACTTGAGGAATACATCTAAACGAATAAGGATCTTGTGTTTCTGTTTTTTGTAAATTTTCAATATCTCCTCCTTTTATGAAATTTAAAATTCGTTTGGAAACCTTTGCTTGTCCTTTGTAACCCCTTACAGAATTAACCAAAGGGCTGAATGGGTTTAAACTACAGTTATATCCGTCAATTGAAACAGATGATATATGATCAGCAAATATGGAAAGATTATATGAATGAAATAGTGAATTAACAAATGATGCGAGCATATATTGAGTACCATTAATTAGTGCCAACCCTTCTTTTGGTTCTAAATTAATTTTATCAAGATTATATTTTTTCAATATAGTTTTTGAATTTTGGATTTTACCTTCTGTCTCTAATTCACCCTCACCAATTATTGGCAAAGACATGTGAGCTAGTGGAGCTAAATCACCTGAAGCACCCAAAGAACCATACTCATAAACAATTGGAAATAAATTATTATTAAATAGAAAAATTAATCTATCAATTGTTTCTATTCTAACACCACTATTCCCTTTTGAAAGTGATATAATTTTTAACAACAGCATTAATCTTACAATTTCAGAATTTATTTTTTTTCCTGCTCCGCATGCATGTGATCGAAGTAAATTTAACTGAAGATCGTTTAATTTTTCATCTTCAATTTTAATATTATGAAGATCTCCAAAACCAGTATTTACACCATATATAACATCATTGGTATTTGATATTTTATTTTCTAGAAAAAGTCTGCTTTTATTGACTTTTTGAATTAGCATATCGTCTAATCCAATTTGTAAGTTATTTGAAATAATATGATTTATATCATACAGTGTTATCTTACTATCTTTTAAAATGAAATTGCTCAAATTAAATATATTATTTTAAAAAAGTTAAATTTGAATACCCTTTGATTTAAATATCTAAAATTATTCTTCAAATTAATTACAAAATTAAAAAAAGGTAATTTATGAAAAAAACTTCTCTTTATGATGTTCATGTCGGTTATGGCGCAAAATTAGTAGATTTTGCTGGATTTTTAATGCCAATACAATATGAAGGTGTTTCCATTGAACATAATTGTGTAAAAAACAATGTAGGTGTATTTGATGTTTCACACATGGGTGAATTTTTAATTTCTGGAAAAAAATCTGAGTCTTTCTTACAATCTGTATTAAGTAACGATATTTCAATTTTACAACTTGGTCAAGCCCAATATAATTGTATTCCTAACGATAACGGTGGAATTGTTGATGACTTAATTCTTTATAAATTAGATATTAATAAATATATGATGGTTGTCAATGCATCCAATATTGAAAAAAATATAGATTTTTTAAATAGCAAAAATAAAAATATGGTAAATATTGATAATTTATCTGATGTTTATTCCTTGATTTCTGTACAAGGCCCAAATTCATTAAATGTTTTAGAAAAATTATTTAAACAAGAATTGGTAAATCTAAAATATTACTATTTTTTAACTCACAGAGATTTAATTATTTCAAACACAGGATACACTGGCTGTGGAGGTTATGAAATATATTGTAAAAATGAGGATGTTGTAGGTTTGTGGAATAATATTTTTGAAGCTGGATCAGACTTTGATATTAAACCTATCGGTTTGGCTGCAAGAGATACTTTGAGGTTAGAAATGGGGTTCTGTCTTTATGGCAATGAATTAAATGATGAAATCTCCCCTATCGAGGCTGGTTTATCTTGGATTACAAAAACAAATAAAATTTTTACATCAAGCTCATTATTTAAAAGACAAAAAGAAGTTGGAGTAAATAAAAAATTAATTGGTTTTGAAATGTTAGAAAAAGCAATTCCTAGAAATGGATATACTATTTTTTCTATTGATAAGAAGAAAATCGGAATTGTCACATCAGGCACAATGTCTCCATCCTTAAAAAAAGGAATAGGCTTAGGATATGTTAAATCTCATTTCTCAAATCTAAATGATAAAATTTTTATCGAAATACGAGGAAATATGAAACAGGCATTAATTGTAAAAACACCATTTAAATAGTTATGGGAAGAGCATTTGAATTTAGAAAAGCAAGAAAAATGAAAAGATGGTCTGCAATGAGCAAAGCATTTACCAGAATTGGAAAAGATATAGTAATTGCAGTAAAAGATGGAGGTCCGGATCCTAATAGTAATTCAAAACTTAGGGCTGTTATACAAAATGCCAAGTCGGTAAATATGCCAAAAGATAATATCGAAAGGGCAATTAGCAGAGCAATTGATAAAAATCAAGGAACATTTAAAGAAATTCTTTTTGAGGGATATGCACCGCACGGTGTAGCAGTGCTAGTAGAAACTGCAACTGACAATAATACTAGAACAGTGGCAAATATCAGAAGTTATTTTAACAAATTTAGTGGTAGTTTAGGTACATCTGGATCTGTTATCTTTATGTTTGATCACATATGTAATTTTAAAATTAACGCATCTGGATTAGATTTAGATGAAATTGAGCTTGATCTGATTGATTTTGGTGCTGAAGAAGTCTTTTTAGATGGAAATAATATAATGATTTATGCACCTTTCCAATTTTTTGGAGAATTACAATCAGAACTTGAGAAAAGAGAAATTGAAATTATATCATCCGGTTTTGATAGAATCCCAAATACTTTTATAGAGATTAATGAAAAACAAAGAGAAGAAATTGAAAAGTTATTAGAAAAAATTGAAAATGATTATGATGTTCAAAATGTTTTTCATACAATGAAATATTAATTTAAGATTTATTAAAACTAAATTCCTTTATTTTACCCTCTACTCCATCAAAAAAACTTTCAATAAAACTTAAATCCTCTTTAAAATTTTCTGTTGGATAAAATGGATCAGATATTATGCTTTGTTTGTTTGAATAGTCCATTGTAATCATAATAATAGGAATACTAGCCTCCTTTGCTATGTAATAAAATCCAGTTTTAAATTTACTAACCTTTTTTCTTGTTCCCTCGGGTGCAAGTGAAAGCATAAATTCTTTTTTTTGATTAAAGATATTTGCTATTTCGTTTACTGTATTATTTTTTTTTGATCTATTAACAGGTATACCTCCAATAAGTTTTAAGAATATACTTATCGGAAAAAAAAACAATTCTTTTTTTGCAATAAAATTAGATTTAAATCCAACACTGCCACGAATCAATATTCCTAAAAATAAGTCTATCCAATGTGTATGTGGAGCTGCAATTAATATTGCTTTTTTTATTTTCTTTTCTGAAAGGACTGAGTTTCCCTTTACTTCCCAACCTATAAAACTGGTCAAAATAAAATTATAAATTCTTCTTTTCAACTTAAAATTTAATAGTTTAAAATTATTTAAAATATTCATTTTTGAAGCCAATAAGGTGTAATTTATTTTTTGCTCTTGTTACAGCAGTATAAAACCATCTTAGAAAATCTTTGTTATATCCATTGGGTAAAAAAGGCATCTCTACAAAAATTGATCCCCATTGACCACCTTGAGATTTATGGCATGTAAAAGAATAGGCAAATTTTACCTGTAATGCATTGAAATATATATTTTTTTTAACAGCCAAATGTCTTTTATATTTGGTTTTTATTTCCACATAGTCCTTTAAAACTTCTTTGTAAAGCTTATTAATTGTATTGAAATCCAATGAAGGTGTATTCATGTCAATTGAATCCAAAATTAAAACAGTTTCAAAAGCATTTAAATTTGGATAATCAATCATAGTTACTTTAACCTCAGCAAATCTAAATCCATATAATTCTTTTATATTATGTATTTCTTCAATTTTAATTATATCCCCATTAGCTATAAAGCTTACTTGTTTGTTATTTAACCAATAATAATTATTTTTCACTACCATTAATAAATCACCAACAGAGATGACATTTTCATTAAAAAGAATTTTATCTCTGATATTTTTATTGTAAATATTAGATCTTTTATTTGATCTCACTATTACAGCGGTTTCCTGTAACCCAAATTCATCATAAGAATCCTGAAGTAAATCTATTAAATGCCCCCCATCTTCAATAAGTATGATATCATTGTAAGAAGATAAATTAATTTTTAACTCCTCAACAAAGTCCATATCTATTAAATTTCTCAAATAGGTTGCCAAGGTCAAAATTCCTGAATTCTCCTTTTGTCTAACAACTTCTATAAGTTCCGAAGAGATAACTTTTAAACCATAATTTTTATTTAAAAATTTTTCATCTAAGGATAATGAATTTTCAGAATTAATTGGTGGTAATTGTGCTAGATCCCCGATAATAAGTAAACTACATTTAAATCCAGAGTAGACATATTTGATAATATTATCTAAAAGTGAATCTGAAAATAATCCGCTTTCATTTTTTTTAGCTGTTGGAATCATTGATGCTTCATCAACAATAAATATTGTGTTTTTATGTTTATTAATTTTCAGGGAAAAATCAATATTACCAACTGAATTATTTTTAACATAATAAATTTTCCTATGAATTGTATATGCCTCTTTATTGCAATATGAAGATAAAACTTTTGCAGATCTTCCGGTTGGAGCTAGTAAAATCACTGGTTTTTTAATTTTCCACAAATTTTTAACAACTTTTGAAATGAGGTATGTTTTTCCTGTCCCAGCGTAACCTTTTAAAACGCATACAGTTTGATCCGAGGAATATATAAAGTTATTTATATTTAAGACCGCTGATTTCTGATTTGCATTAAATTCAACTGAGTGATCTGAAAAAATAATTGAAGAAAAAGATTCTTCCATTTGAATGGTGGATTTCCATTCAAATATAAAAATATGTTTTTTAGATATTAACTTCTAAACAATAAAAAAAATTGTAGTTTTGTTAGCACGATTATTTAATGATATGTATTACATTTCTGATTTTCTTTACCCCATTCTAATTTTTATCGCTTTAATTTCTTTTTATTTTTTTAGAAAAAAGAAAGGTCAAAATGATAATATAATTTACTATCTAACTGTAATTTTCTACTCATTTTTGTGGTTTATGCCGGGTATACTACAAATTATTTTATCTCCTATTTTTACATTAATTATTGTTTACTTCATAAGATATAAAATAATTAAAAAACAAAAGAATTTTCTACTATACACATTGCTAGCTCACATAGTATTTTTTGCCTTTTTAATGTTTAAATCAATTAATGATGAAATCAGGTTTGATGATGTAAAAAACATTCGTTATCAACAGGTTATCCTAAAATTGAAAGATATCAGAGATTCACAAATAGCTCATAGATCTGTCAAAGGTTATTTTCAAAATAATTGGGATAGTCTTGTTAAATTTATTGAAACAGATTCTTTTATTATCACTCAAAGAAAAGACTCTAGTATTTTAGATAAAGAAATGACCAAAAGGTATGGTGGTGTAAAAACATTTAAAGAAATAGTCATTATTGATACCTTAGGTTTTATTTCAGTGAAAGACTCTTTATTTCGATATGATAATAGATATGAACAAATGTTTTATGTTCCTAATGCAAAAGATTCTAAAACTAAATTTGAATTAGAAGCTGGCTTTCTTAATCAAAATGGTATTGATATCCCTGTATTTGAAGCCAAAGTAAGTAAAAAAGTAATATTACACGATCAATCTATTAACCTTATTTTAAAGGAAAACCAAGTTCAGTCTGTTGACGGAGTTAATGGCCCTTCACTAAAGATAGGCTCAATGAATGAGATAAATACTAATGGGAATTGGCCAAAAAACTACTCTAAAGGAAATTAGTATGTTTTGCATACATATTGGTCTAAAATCTATTTATTATTTCCTAAGTTACAATAAGAAGATTATTGATTATAGAAAAAAAATATTCACAAAGAATAATGATTATTCAAACCATTTACTTGACATCAAAAAAACAATAAATTCTATCGAAAAAAATGACATTATAATTGATAAAATAAAATTAATATTTTATGACACTCCATTATCTCTTGTACCTACATCTCTTTTTGATAAAAAATATTTGTCTGATTATCTAAAATTTAACACAAAATTCAAACCAAATACATTTATTAATTATTATAGTTTTTTAGAAAATAGCATTACTGGTTTATATGTTTCAAATAAAAAAATTAACAACTATTTTTCGAAGAAATTCTCATCATTCAAGGAATTTCACTACGCCTCTGTTCTTATAAATGAATATAAACAGAAATGTAATGTTGATAATAAAAAAAATATTTTTCTAAATTTTCATAATGAAAGTTTTGATATAATAGTATTAAATAAAAAAAAATTAGAGTTTTATAATAATTTTAAATGTAATTCCAAAGAAGATTATTTATACTACACATTATTTACTTTTTCTCAGTTAAATCTAAATACTGAGAAAATTCACTTAGCATGCACTGGCGAAATAAACCTATCATCTAGAAAATATGAATTGCTCTATAAATATGTGCGAAACATTGAAATTATCAATGATAAATTTAGTAATACCTCGTTTACAAATATTCCTGAAAAAAATATACTCTTTAACATATTTGAATGAAAATTATATCTGGAAAGTTCGGCGGTAGAGCTTTAAATGTCCCAAAAAAATTACCTATTAGACCAACTACAAGTATTTGTAGACATGCACTGTTTAACATTCTAACTAACTTGATCTCATTTGAAGACATTAAAGTACTTGATACTTTTTCAGGATCAGGTTTTTTTGGTTATGAATGTGCATCTAGAGGAGCTAGACATATAGATTTTCTAGAAAAGAATTATGATTGTGTTAAGTTTATTAAAGCCACATCATTAAAATTGGAAATAAATCACACAATATTTTCGAGGGACTTTTTTCAGTTTTCTGAAAATTTCACAAATACTTATGATTTAGTATTTGCTGACCCTCCCTATAAATTTGACGACTATAAATATCAAACTATAATTAGTTATGTGTTAAATAATTGTCTAAAAAACGATAATAGTATTTTTATCTTAGAACATTATAAAAAATACATTTTTACTAAAAATAATAATTTGTTTGATGAGAGATCATATGGTGATTCAAAATTTAGTTTTTTTAAAAAAAAAAGCGGGATATAACCCGCTTTTTGTGAATCTGTAAGCCGAATTCTGTACTAATAATAGTTCTTGTCATTTATCTTGATATACTGTTACCAGTATATTCTAGCTGTCTACCCTCCAACATCGAACGTACAATTCTCAAGTGCTGGTATACATGACATTGCACCTCACAG
>MDSV01245975.1_pt1 | contig 18512 bp, 25 predicted proteins | sample 810851 | NCBI WGS metagenome assembly MDSV01 (sample SAMN05326640, study PRJNA326480) | marine metagenome | isolation source: seawater | place: Atlantic Ocean: North East | collected 2012 | reverse complement strand
TTTATGTATTTCAGATATATCAAAGGGAATCACACCTCCTTCACACGGAACACATTTCTTTTTTATCAAATCATCCATAAAATTGGAGCGGGCAAAGGGGGTCGAACCCTCGACCTTCTCGTTGGCAACGAGACGCTCTACCACTGAGCTATGCCCGCTTAAATAAATTTACCATATATTGTTAGATGTTTTTTTAAAATCTAGCAATATAAAATTTTAAATTAATTTAATTTTAATATAAAATATTTATATGATTATAAAAAAAGATACCTTACCAAAAAAAATATCCGTTTTTCCCTTAAGTAATTTCATAATATTTCCAGGTACAACAGTTCCATTAAACATTTTTGAACCACGATATATTGAAATGATTGATGAAAGTGTAAAAACTAACAAATTTATCGGTATGATACAGCCAAAAAAAAATAATATTGAAGGAGCTCCTGAGCTTTATGATATTGGATGTCTTGGAAAAATAACCAGTTTCAAAGATACTGATGAAGGAAGATATTTAATAGAGTTAAAAGGCTTAATTAGATTTAAAATTTTAAAAGAAATTAAAAATAATAAAGCATATAGAGAATGCCAAATCAATTATGAAAATTTTGAAGAGGATTTAATCCAAAATAAAGAACAAATTAAATTTTCAGATTTAGAATTAATTTTTAAAGATCTTAAATCATTATTTGAAAAAAGAGGATTTATTATAAATTGGAAAGAGCTAGAAAAACAAAATTTAAATGAAACTATTAATGCTTTAGCTATGGCCTCTCCTTTTTCATTAGAAGAAAAACAAGCACTTTTAGAAACTAAAAGTTTAGAGATTAGAAAAAATAAAATTGCTGAAATTTTAACAACTTATACTTTCGATAATTACAATAATAGTACTCTACAATAATAAATTAAAATATTCCTTTATCCGCATAGGATACAAATAACTTGTTTATTGGTTTATTTTTTCCAATATATTTTATGATATTTAAAAAACTTTTATTCTTTATTTTTCTATCAAAATCAAAAAATTCATAGATTAAATCTATTCCATTTGAAAATAAAAAATTTTTGTGTTTCATTCTTTTTTCAAAATCGATACCGATTGATTTATCAACTTTTAGACCTAAATCAATTTTGTTGAGAATAATTTCATTTATAGCCTTTAAATCTCTAAGCGTCATATTAAATCCTTGACCTGCTAGTGGATGAATTTTATGAATTAAGTCTCCGAATGCAATTATATTTTTAAAATAATATTTTCGCAAACTAAGAGAACTTAATTTAAAATTACTAATCTTACTGAATTTTTTTATTGAATATTTATAATTATATTTTTTAATTGATTGAATAATATTTTCTTCAGTAAATTTACTGGTTTTTGAGTTAATAGAATATACTACCGAAGTTTTATTGTTTGAAATTGGCAAAAAGGCTAGAGGTCCATATTTAGTAAAAATTTGCGATGCAGAATTATTAGATATTTTAGAGTGTCCAATAATAGTTGTATATGCTTTATCATTGTATTCTTTTTTAACTTTTTTAAAAAAAAATTTCTTTGAAATTATATTAGAATTGTCACAATTAAATATTAAATCAAAATTATTATTTTCTATTAATCTATCATAAAAAAAATTATTTTTGATAAATTCCTTTTTAAAAAATTTATTCTTTTTTAATTTTTTTAAAAGCAAAGAATATAATTCTTCATTTTTTATTAGAGAAAATAAATTAATATCTTTTGTCTTAAAACTTAGAATTTTTTCTTTATTCGTTTTTTCAGTAAAAATTTCTATTTCTTCTATACTCCACAATTTTTTAGGATCTATTTTTAAAACTTCTTTGTTAAAAAAATCGATATTACTCTTTGATATTCCTATTGTTCTTGACGCAGAAATTTTTTTTCCACTATTTGCAGTATAAAGATGTACTAAAAAATTCTTATTAACCAACATCAATGCTAGAGTTAAACTAGTTAAATTCTCACCAAGTATACAAATTTTCATAATTAAATTTTAATTTTAACAATAAAAATTAGATGATACAAAGTGATAAATCTGATTCATAAATTTATGAATATAAAAAAAATAGCATACATAATACTAAATTTTAGTATAAACAGAATTATAGAGTTTTTAGGATTATTTACCCTAACATTGGGAATTTTATTATTTATTTCACTCATAAGCTTTTCCCCAGATGATCCTAATTTCATTTTTCCTAAAAATACTGAAATTAAAAATATTTTAGGGTTTCAGGGAAGTTTTACCGCTGATTTATTTTATCAGTCAATAGGTCTTATTTCTTTGCTAGTTCCATTTACCTTATTTTTCTCTGGTATTAATATTTTTAGAGAAAAAAAATTATATCTTTTAATTCCAAACTTATTTTATTCAATTCTATATATTTTTTTTGGTTCTATATTTTTTTCAAATTATTTTTTAAATTCATATGAATTATATATTAATGGAAACGGTGGTTTTGTTGGATCTTATTTAAATCAAACTTTTTTTGAATCCATTATTAGTTTTAATAGTAATATTTCTTTTTATACTTTAATTTTATCGATTATAATTCTTTTTCTAATAAGTATAAACTTCAATATTAAATCATTTATTTTAAAAATAAAAAAAATTAATAATTTTTTATTTAAAAAAAAAGAGAAAAATTATACTAATAAAAGTGAAATTATTAATGAATACATACCTCAAGATGAAATTAAAAATTTAATCCAAGAGGACCTACCCTTTATTAGAAATGAAACTAACGATAAAAATATTAAAATTAAGTTTAAACTTCCATCGTTAGATCTCTTAAAAGTTCCAACAAAAAAAGAGAGAGAAAAGTCTAAAAATGATGAAAATTCCGATCCTGATTTTCTAGAAAAAATTTTATTAGATTTTGGAGTAGACGGTAATATAAAAAAAGTAAGTCATGGTCCAGTTGTTACTTTAAATGAATTCGAACCTGCCGCTGGAGTAAAAGTTTCTAAAATAGTCAACCTATCTGATGACATTGCTAGAAATACTAGTTCTGAGTCTGCAAGAATTTCAACAATACCTGGAAGAAACACAATTGGAATAGAATTGCCCAACCTTGTTAGGGAAAATGTTTATTTGAGTGAAATTTTAAGTAGTCCAGATTTTCTTAAGAAGGATATTAGACTTCCTATAGCTCTAGGAAAAAGTATTTCTGGTTTACCTTTGATTGGTGATCTTTCTTCAATGCCACATTTATTAATTGCTGGAACAACGGGTTCTGGTAAATCAGTTTGTATTAATACAATTATATTATCTTTACTTTACAAACATTCTCCAGATAAATGTAAATTTATTTTAATCGACCCAAAAATGCTAGAACTATCTACGTATGAAGGAATTCCACATTTATTATGTCCAGTTATCACCGAGGCTAAAAAAGCTGCATCTGTATTGGGATGGGTGGTTAAAGAAATGGAAAGTAGATACAGGTTGATGACAAAACAAGGTGTTAGAAATATTGATGGTTATAATTCTAAACACAAATTACCAATGCCTTACATAGTTGTTGTGGTTGATGAAATGTCAGATTTAATGTTAGTTGCAGGTAAAGAAATTGAAAACTATATCCAAAAATTGTCGCAGATGGCAAGAGCAGCAGGTATCCACATAATTATGGCAACCCAAAGACCAAGTGTAGATGTAATTACTGGAACAATCAAAGCTAACTTTCCAACAAGAATTTCTTTTCAAGTAACATCAAAAATAGACAGTAGAACCATTCTAGGTGAACAAGGAGCAGAACAGCTTCTTGGTAAAGGAGATATGCTTTATATGTCATCTGCGAACAAAATTGTAAGAATACACGCTCCATATGTCACTGAAGATGAAATAGATAAAATTAATAATTTTCTAAGATCACAGGCTGAACCTGATTATGTAGATGAAATTTTAAATTTTGCAGACGAAAAAGAAGCATTAGAAAATTCATCTAACCAAGGAGATAAAGATGAACTTTACGAAGTTGCATTAGAAATAATAAGATCTGAAGGAAAAGCATCAACTTCCTTTCTTCAAAGAAAATTACAAATTGGATATAATAGAGCAGCAAGAATTATTGATATGATGGAAGCAAACGGAGTAGTGAGTAAAGCAAATCATGTTGGTAAAAGAGACGTTCTTTAATGTTGAAATATTTAATATTTTTAATTTATATATTTTTAAGTACTGCAGTCTGGGGAAATGACAAAGATAAAATTATAAAAAAATTTGAGGCAATTAATAACTTTATATTTAATTTTGAACAAACAACAAATGACAGAAAAGAGACTGGTATTTGTTTTATAAAATATCCTAAAAAAATTTACTGTAAATATGATGATATCAATAAAAAAATTTTAGTTTCAAATGGTAAACTACTTGTAATCAAAAATACAATTAATAGTAGTGCGTATTATCTTTATCCATTAAAAAAAACTCCTTTAGAGTATATTTTAAACAAAGATTATTTGATAAATAAAATTAAAAATTTAAAAGCTAGAAATGTAGACAATCAATATATTAATTTTAAATTAAATGAAAATAACAATGAAATTAATATCTTTTTTGATAAAAATTCAGCAAATCTAATTGGTTGGCAAACTGAAGATATTTATCAAAACCTAAGCATAACTTTTATTTCATCACTTAAGATCAATCAAAACATTAGTGATAAATTATTTATTATACCAGAAAGAAATTAAAATTATTTTGTAATTGTTTCAGATTTAAAAATTCTCATTCCTCTTGCTAAATAATTTTTAAGGGCATTTTCATGATCTAAATTACAAGTATGTAACCAAGTTCTTTTAGAGCCTTTCAAAAATGATTCTTTTATTGCAAAAGATAACAGATATCCTCCTAGTTTTTGTCCAAAATATTCCTCTAATATTCCAAAATAAGCTATCTCAGTTTCTTTTTTATTCTGATTAAGCACAAATTCAAAATATCCTACTAAATCATTTTTGTGTTTTAATATATAAGTTGAAACATTTTCATTAGAAACATACTCAATCCATTTTTTTTCGCTCCAATCTAATCTATCGAACCACTCATGTTTTTTTCCAATATTTTTGTAGAAAAATCTATTCAATTGAAAATCTTTTGGATCCAATCTATTTATTATATAATTTTTAGATTTATTTATAACTTCTTTTAAATCACTAGAAGATTTTATTTCCAAAAAATATCTGTTTATTTTCCTATTCACTCTACCATTTTTCCAACATTTTCACCGCCAAATAAATGAAAATGTAGATGAGGGACTTCTTGTCCTCCATCTTCATTAATATTTGATAAAAGTCTATAACCTTTTCCATTAATTGATGAAATACCTAAAATTTTAGCAACCTCAGTTACAGCTTTATTTAATTCCAAAATTTCTTTTTCACTTGCTCGATTATTGAAATCATCTAAATCTATGTATGATCCTTTCGGTATAACTAGAGCATGAATTTTTCTTTGAGGATTTATATCATAAAAGGATAATACAAAATCATTTTCATAAATTTTTTTACAAGGAATTTCACCTCTTAAAATTTTTGCAAATATATTATTTTTGTCATAAGGCATATTCCCTATTTTCTCCTTTTCTCTAATTCATCCATAACGTCCTCGATTTTAATATTATTAGACTCTAAATAAACAATTAAATGATAAAGAACATCTGCGCTTTCATGTATTTTATTTGAATTTTTTTCAACCGCCTCTATAAGCTCATTAATCTCTTCTATAACTTTTTCTTTGCATAGAGTTTTATCATTGAGCAGTTTGTTTGTATAAGAGCCCTCAACAGGATTGCTTTTTCTGTCTCTAATTAATTTAATTAAACTTTCAAGCATTTGTTATAATAAAATTTTTTTAATTTTTTTTGTAAAATATACCTTGTCCTGTTGGAAAATTTATAAAGTGTCCTTTCTTATCTGAAAAAAAATTATCAATGTTTACTCTTGTTTTTTCAAAGCCACCATAATCATCAAATAGTATTATACCATTGTTTACAATTCTTTCATAAAAAAACTCTAACGTAGAAATTGTTGCTTCAGCAGAATTAAGATCAATATGTAACCAGTTTACTTTTTCAGGATTTTCAGATTTACTAAATACCTCTGGTATAAAACCTTTATTATATATAGAATGATTAGAGAACTCTGCTAAATTTTTTTTTGTAGTCTCAATATCTAAATAAGAATATTTAAATCTTAAATTTTCATTTTCAATAACAGATAAATCAGACCAAGCATCATACAAATAACTTTTAAAATTTATTTTTTTTTGAAGACAAAAACTCATAGCAAAATTCATAGTTAAACCGTCACAAACACCGCATTCAACAATGTTTTTTTGATCCTCTTCAGTGAAATTCGATATATATAAGACTGAATTAAAAACAACGTAATGTCTCCAAGATAATTCCTCTAAGATTTTCCTGTAATTTGTATCCTTGTAATCAAATTGTGTTAAATAAAATTTTTTACTTTCAACCTTTTTAATTAAATCTTCATTAATTTTATTAAAAATTATATTGTTGCTCTCATTTAAATTTTTCCAAGGTGAACAATTAAAGTCAGTTGACAAACCCCATCCAGAAAATGTTCTTTTTTTCTTTTTAAAATCTTTAAATTCATAAAATTTTGGAAAAATAGACCTAAATAAATTTTTTAATTTGTGATTTGTTTTACTTAAAAAAGAGTTTTTTATTTTTTTCTCTCTCGCATTAAGCACTCTCTCTAATTCTGACATTTGCTATAATCTAACAGGTATTCCTTTTGAATCCAAATACTCCTTAGCTTCTTTTACTGAATATTTTCCATAATGAAAGATTGAAGCGGCAAGAACAGCGCTAGCATTTCCTAATTTTATTCCATCTACCAAATGATCTAAATTACCTACTCCACCAGACGCTATAAGAGGAATATTAACCGTTGATGATATCCTCGACATCAATTCAATATCATATCCAACCTGAGTCCCATCTCTATCCATTGATGTAACTAATAATTCACCTGCTCCACTATCTTCCATTTTCCTTGCAAAATCTATAACATCAATACCAGTTTTATTTCTTCCTCCATGAGTAAATACTTCCCATTTTTTTCCATCAAACTTAGCATCTATAGCAACTACAATACATTGTGAACCAAACTTTTTAGCACTTTGTAAAATTACCTTTGTATTTTGAACAGCTGCTGTGTTTATTGAAACTTTGTCAGCACCACAATTAAGTAACTTGTTAATATCATCAACATCCCTAACACCTCCACCAACAGTTAAAGGTACAAAACATTTTTTTGATGTTTTTTTAATAACATCAAAAATTATTTCTCTATTTTCATTTGACGCAGTAATATCTAAAAAACATATTTCATCTGCTCCACCGTCACTATAAATTTTAGCTTGCTCCACAGGGTCGCCTGCATCCATTAGATTTATAAAATTTATACCTTTAACAACTCTTCCATTCTTTACATCTAAACAAGGGATAATTCTTTTTTTAAGCATCAATTTCTCTTACCAATTCATCTAGTTTAATATCTCCATCATATATAGCTTTGCCAACAATAATTCCTTCAATATTTTTTAATTTTTTTGCTTTTTTAACGTCTTGAATTGAAGAAACACCACCAGAAATAATTACTGGACAGTTTGAAATAGAAGCTACTTTAATTGTATCTTCAAAATTAGGACTTTGTTTAGTACCGTCTCTATTGATATCTGTATAAATTAATCTGCTTACTCCGTAATCATTTATCTCCTTCAAAAAATCTAGAGTTAGTTGATTGGAATTTTCTTTCCATCCTGAAATAGACAAATAACCATTTTTAGAATCTAAACCTAATGCGATCATATCTGGAAATTTTTGACAAGCTTCCTTTAGAAAGTTTTTATTTTTAACAGCTGCACTTCCTAAAATGACTTTATCAACACCTATATCGATGTATTTTGAAATACTTTCAAAATTTCTAATACCACCACCAATTTCAATATTTAAATCTAATTTTGTAATTATTTCCTTAATAATTGCTAAATTAATCGTCTCTCCAGTTAAAGCGCCATCAAGATCTACAATATGAATATTTTTAAAACCATAATCATTGTATTTTGAAGCTTGATCAATAGGAGAAATTTTATAATCAGTCTGATTATCGAAATTACCTTTTACTAGCCTTACACACTTTTCATCTTTTATATCTATTGCTGGAAATATTTTCATATTAATTCGTAAACATCCCAATTAGTTTTTTTTGCAATTTTATCATACAGGGATTTTGCTCTAATGTTATCTTCACGAGTAATCCATCTAACTAGGTCCCAATTATTTTTTTTTGATAATTCCTTTAATCTATTAATCAATTTTTCACCTATTTTTTTTCTCCTAAACTCAGGTTCAACATAAAGGTCATCAAGAAAACCAATATATTTTCCTTTAAGTGGTCTTGGAGTTTTCCTGTAATGAGCAAATCCTACAATTCTAAAATCATATTCATAGACCAAGCCTTTGATCTCATGATTTTTATCATGTAACCAGTTCCAAACGGTCTTTAAAATATCATCGTTCATTTCTACTTTATAAAAATCAGCATAACCTCTGTAGAGAAGTTTCCATTCTTTTTCATCACTCAATTTAATTTCTCTGATCATTCTTTTTTATTCTTAATAATTAAATTATTATAACTAAATCTTGTTGTACCTGTATCTCCAATTCTATAAATTCCAATTTTAATGTAAGGTTTACTTGGACCATATGGTCCATCTGTATTTTTTTTAGATAATGGTACATCGATATGTTTTGCTATCATTTCATTATTTAAATAATAAAAAACTGTTAATGTTTTTTGCTTTTTTTTATATTCAATATTAGCTTTAAATCTGTTTTTTTTTCCAGGTTTTAAATAGGCATTTTTAATTTTTTTACATTTTTCTGGTAAACATTCTCCTTTTGGGAACTTGTATTTGATTTTCCAATCCATTCCTAAGCCTATCCAGCTTGGCGGAGCTCCCTTATTTCTTCCATCGTGTATTTGAAAAACCGTTGTTCTATATTGTGGAGCTCCTTCAATATAAATATCTGTTTCAAATATGGTTTTGCCAGTGGGTAGCCTATGAGTAATTTCTTGCCTACCAGAATAATCATATTTGTATGCAGGATTTTTATCCGTGGGACAACTACCAATGTCTCCTTTATCTAGTTTAAATGTAACGCTTTCTAATTTAAATTCTTTTTTATTAAATTTAGTTTTTGGTTTTCCGTTAATAATCAATGATTCCTTGTCAACAATTCCGCAAGAAATTTTCCATTTATTTTTGTATTTCCATTCTTTTGAAAAAACTTTAGAAAAACACAAAAAAAACAAGAGTAAAAATAAAATAGTTTTTTTCATTTAAAGATTTATAAAATTCTCAATTATTTTAAGTCCATCTTTATCACTTTTTTCAGGGTGAAATTGTGTACCAAAGATATTATCTTTTTCAATTGAACTAACAATCTTTGACGAATAATTAGTTAATGTGCTTATAACTTTTTTATTATCTGGAATGATTTCATAGCTATGTACAAAATACATATGAGAATTATTTTTTACACCTTTAAAGATTTTGCTTTCTTTTGTTATATTAATTTGATTCCAACCAATGTGCGGTAGTTTATACTTACCTTTTTGATTATCAATTTTAGAAACTTTTCCAGATATCCATCCTAAACCTTTTGTTTCAGTCTCTTCAAAACCAACATCAGCAAACATTTGAAGTCCTACACAAATTCCAAAGAGAGGTTTTTTTTTATGAATGGCAAATTCATTTAATATGTCAACCAATCCATTAATACTATTGAGAGAATCTATACAGCTTTTAAATGAACCTTGGCCTGGTAAAACTATTTTATCACTTTTTTTTATCTTATTTAAATCTGAGGTAATATCTACAATAACCTTTTTTCTAGCAACCTCTTTAAAAGAGTTAATTACTGAACTTATGTTACCCGATTTATAGTCAACAATTGTGACATTCATTAAACTTATAAAGAACCTTTAGTTGAAGGTATTGATTTTTTATTTCTTGGATCCATCTCCAATGCGGTTCTTAAGGATCTCGCTAACCCTTTAAAACATGATTCAATTATGTGGTGGCTGTTATCTCCATAAATGTTTTCAACATGTAAGGTAATTCCAGCAGCTTGAGAAAAAGCTTGAAACCACTCCTTAAATAATTCTGTATCCATTTCACCAAGTTTTTCTACTTTTAGTTTTACATTCCAAATTAAGTATGGTCTATTTGAAACATCAATAGCCACCCGCGTTAATGTTTCGTCCATTGGTATTATTGAATGTGCATATCTTCTTATTCCTATAAATTTTTTTGAAGCCTTTTTAAGGGCCTCTCCTATCGCAATTCCGGTATCCTCTGTAGTATGGTGAAGATCAATGTGCGTATCTCCCTTTGCTTTGATGCTCATATCAATTGAAGAATGTTTAGAAAGTTGCTCAAGCATATGATTTAAGAAACCTATTCCAGTATCAATTTTATATATACCTTTACCATCAATATTAACATCAACACTAATACTAGTTTCTTTTGTTTTTCTCGATACTTTTCCTTTTCTGCTCATATTATTTCTAAGGTATATATAGATTATTTAACTATATCAATAATAGTAATCACCACTTGAAGAAATAGAATTAATATCCATCTATAAACTATGACTACTATTGTTTTAATAAGAAAAAATAATGATGTTGTTGTGGCTGGAGATGGTCAGGTAAGTATGGGAAATACTGTAATTAAAAGCACAGCCTCTAAAGTAAGGAAAATTGAGAAGAGAAACGTAGTTGCTGGATTTGCAGGATCAACTGCTGATGCTTTAACTTTGTTTGAACGTCTCGAAGCAAAACTTGAAAAACATGCTGGAAATCTCTCTAGGGCTGCTGTTGAGCTTGCTAAAGACTGGCGAACAGATAAATATTTGAGAAGATTAGAGGCTTTGATGGCCGTAGCTGATAAAAATCATAGCTATATAATCTCTGGAACAGGTGATGTTTTAGAGCCTGAGGGAAACGCAATAGGAATAGGTTCAGGTGGAAATTACGCTCTAGCAGCTGCAAAAGTTTTATTAGATACTGATTTAAAAGCAGATGAAGTTGCCTCTAAAGCAATTAAAGTAGCTTCAGAAATTTGTGTATTTACAAATAATAACATTAAAATTGAAAGAATTTAATGGAAAAATCAAATATTACAAAATTAGTTCCTAAAGAAAAAAACAATGATGAAGACAGTTCATTAGTAAGTTCTTTGTCTCCAAGAGAAATAGTTTCTGAACTAGACAGATTTGTTGTTGGACAAGATAAAGCAAAAAAAGCTGTTGCAATAGCTTTGAGAAATAGATGGAGAAGACAAGCTCTTAAGGGTGAAATGAAAAATGAAGTCTTACCAAAAAATATTTTAATGATTGGCCCGACTGGAGTTGGAAAAACTGAAATATCCAGAAGACTATCAAAATTGGCAGAAGCACCTTTTGTAAAAGTAGAGGCTACCAGATTTACAGAAGTAGGGTACGTGGGTAGAGATGTTGAGCAAATTATAAGAGACTTAATTGAAATTGCTATTGCTATGGAAAAGGTGAAAAAGAGAAAAGAAGTTTATGCAGAGGCTCAAAAAAGAGCAGAGGAAAAAGTTTTAGATGCTCTTGTTGGTGATAAAGCTAGTCTAGCTACAAGAGAAAGTTTTAGAAAAAGACTTAGAAATGGTGATTTAGATGAAAATGAAATTGAAATAGCAGTTAATGAAAGTGGTAATAATGCTTCTTTTGAAATTCCAGGTATGCCCGGAGCAAATATTGGTATGATCAATATCAGTGATATGATTGGTAAATCTATTGGAGGAAATAAGGAAAAAAAGAAAAAAATGACTGTAAAAGAATCTCACGAAATACTAATTAATGATGAGTCAGATAAATTAATAGAGCAGGACAAAATTATAAAAAAAGCAAAAATTTCAACAGAAAATAATGGAATAGTATTTCTTGATGAGATAGATAAAATTTCAGGCAGAACTGACAGAGTTGGTGGTGATGTATCAAGAGAGGGAGTACAAAGAGATTTGCTTCCTTTGATTGAAGGAACAACTGTGAGCACAAAATATGGGCCAATTAAAACAGACCATATTTTATTTATAGCATCAGGTGCTTTTCAATTAGCCAAACCCTCAGATCTATTACCGGAACTTCAAGGAAGATTACCAATTAGAGTTGAGTTGGAAGCTTTAACAAGTGATGATTTTAAAAGAATATTAAAAGAGCCAGATTATAGTTTAATTAAACAGTATGTTGCATTATTAAAAACAGAAAATGTTGAATTAGAATTCTCCGATGACGGAATAGAAACAATTGCAAATATTGCCTCTGAGGTAAATTCTACAGTCGAAAATATCGGAGCTAGAAGACTTCAAACAATAATTGAAAAAATTCTTGATGATATAAGCTTTACTGCAACAGACAGATCTGGTGAAAAAATAATTATTAATTCTGATTATATAAAGAAAAATTTAGGTAATTTAGTGAAAGATACTGATTTATCAAAATTTATCCTTTAAGATTTTTTTTGAGGTAAATATAAAAAGCTCCTTTACCTCCATCTTCGATATTAGCTTCAGAAATTTCTTTAATTTTACCCATTAGCTTTTTTTCTGATCTTATAAAATTAGGAACAGAATTTTTCAAAATACTTAAATCTTTTGATACATATGGATTTTTTTCATTTTGAGAATGAAGACCTTTTCCTGTAATCACAATAATTTTCTTAACATTTTGACTAAAACATTTATTTATAAAAGTTTCTACTGTCTTATTTGCTTCTTCTAAAGATAAGCCATGAAGATCAATTTTTTTTTGATTAATTACAATTTTATTTAAAGTTTCGAGATCTTTATTTGGCAATCTTTCTTTACTTGAAATAAATTCATTCCATTCTTTTTTATCTTTATCTGAAAGTTTTTTTATCAATTATGTTATAGTATCAATTAATAACCAATTTGGATTATTTGATTTTATATCTCTTGAAAATACCCAAGTATCATAAACTTTTTTTATTTTTTCTGAGTCTCCCGAGATAATCTTATCTTCTTTGTCTTTTATACAAGTAATAATTTCACTTACAAAATTAACAGTTACCTCTAGGGTTTGATTAATTTTTTTATGTTCTTTTATATTTGCAGAATTAATACCAATAAAAGTAATCTGGGCGTAATGACCTTGGTTTTTTCTTTCATCTAAAGACTTTATAAATTGATCATAGATTTTTTTACTTAAAAGATTTTTGCATCTTGTTAATTTATTATCACTATCACTAAAATCTGTAATTATAGTCTCATAGGCTATTTTTGCTCCTCTCAAAAATTCTTGTTGAGCAGCTTGATCAAAATTTTCATTGTCTATTTTCTTATCAATTACTGTTTTAACAAATTCTTTATCTAAGGTAGGTGAAACTTTACCATCGAAACCAGTTCGTTTTCCCAATATACCTCGTAATCTTAAGAATATGAAGCCAGCAATCATGGCTAAAAGTATTATATCGATATATTCTAAACTATAACTCATAATTAAATAGTAATTACTATGTTGATTAATTTCAACTGGCAATTTAGACTAAAGACATATGAACCCACTATTTTTAATAATCGGAATACCATTGATAGAAATCTACTTATTTATAAAGATTGGGGCAAAAATTGGAGCTTTTAATACAATAGCCTTAATTGCTATTACAGCTTTTGTAGGAATTTTTTATGCTAGGTATGAAGGATTTAACACCTTAAAATCTGGGTTATCTCAATTAATTAAAAATGAAATACCTATATATGAAATGCTTTCAGGTGCAGCTATCGCCTTCGGAGCAATGCTGTTAATTTTACCTGGGTTTGCAACAGACTTTTTAGGTTTGATAATGATAATACCATTTACTAGAAAAATTATTTTTAAAAATATTTCGGAAAAATACAAAAATAAAAACTCAAATCAAAAAACTTTCATTGAAGGTGAATTTGAAGATATAGATGATAAAGATGACAGAAAATTATAAAATACTTGCTCAATACATCAAAGATATGTCAAGCGAGACACCAGATATTCAAACGTATCTTTACGTGAAAGATAACATTTCTAAATACCAATTAAATATAGATATTAATTCTAAGCCTTTAAAAAATAAACTTATAGAAACTAACACAACTCTTAAATTTGAAGACAAAGAACCGAACGAAAAAAAATCTCACTTTGAAATGGTTTATACAACAGTTGTTCAAATAAATGAAAAAATTAAAGAAAAAAATGAATTAGAAAAAATCATTTTATGTGATATTCAAAATAAAATTTATCCAAATTTAGAGAAAGCTTTTTTAAACTTACTTCACAACTCTGGCTTTCCAGGAATCAAGTTTGAAAAAAAAATAGACTTTAACAAATTATACAGCGAAAAATTTAATTAAAAAAATTTTTCTTTAAACTTGTTTTCAAATAATCCTTATGATTTTGCATTTCTTTTTCAGTTGGTTTAATTATTTTTTTATAATAAATAATATCTTCTAAAGAAGAATTTAATTTTTCATTGTCGCTACTTTGAAAATTAAGCATTGGTTCTTTCTGGTCAAGCAAATTTATATAAACTTTTGATAACAAATCACAATCAATTAACGCTGTATGCTGTTTACGCTTTGAATTATCTATTCGATATCTCTTACACAAAGAATCAAGATTTATTTGAGACCCTGGAAATTTTTCTCTAGCTAATTTTAGTGTATCTACAATTTCATTATTAATTATCTTTTTATTTAAAAGTTTAAGTTCATTATTTAGATGAGATAGATCAAACTCTGCATTGTGAATTATCAATCTTTTATCTTTTATGAAATTTAAAAAATCATCAACAATTTCCACAAATTTTTTTTTTGAAGATAAAAATTCATCAGTGTAACCATGGACCTCCAAAGCTTTCTCAGAAACTTTTCTTTCTGGATTTAAATAACAATGAAACCTATTTTTTGTTGGAACCAAGTCTTCCAACTCAATACAACCGATTTCAACAATTCTATGGCCATCCTTAACTGATAAACCTGTTGTTTCAGTATCTAAAATTATTTCTTTCATCTATAAAATTTTTTTTAAGATTTTTTTAACATCCATTTTAACAGATTTATTAGAAAAACTATTTTTAATAATGAATTGAGATTTTTTTTTTTTATAAGCAAGTGGAAGTTGAATTTTTTTAAATTTTTTAAATAATTTTTTATCGAAATTTTTTCTTTTTTTTAATCTTTTCAAAATTTCAGATTTTTTTGACTCAACAAATACTAGAACATCATTATTTTTGTTAATTTTATTTTCTAATAATAAAGGAATATCCAAAATTACAATCTTTTTAGTTTTATTCCTTCTTAAAAAAATATTCATTTTTTTTCTTATCTCAAAATGTATTATTTTTACAATTTCTCTTAAATTTTTTTTATTTGATAAAATAGCTTTTGAAATTTCCTTTTTTTCAATTGGAAACTTATGAATAAATTTTGGTAATTTTTTTTTTAATTTTAGATAAGTTTTTTTATCCTTTTTGTACAACTTGGCAACTTCATCATCTGCGTTAAAAACTGGATAGCCAAAAATTTTTGAGACATAACTTTTTCCTGATCCAATATCACCTAAAATTCCAATTTTAATCATTATCTAAAAGTCTTATTAGTTCGTCATCTACTTTAGGTGAAAGATTGTGCCATATTTTAAAAGCATAGAATGCTTGATAGATAAACATCATTTTTCCATTAATAATTTTATTACCAAGTTCCTTTCCAATTTTTAAAAAATTAGTTTCACTTGAATTATAAATTACATCATAAAAAAATTTACTTTTTATTTGAGAAAAATCTAGATTAATTTTGTCTTCTAATTTTAATCCAACACTTGTAGCATTTATAATCATATCAACGCTTGGTATGTTTCCCCATTTTTCAATTTTTATGTTATCAAAAATTTTTTTTAAATTATCAGCTTTTTCTGGGGTTCTATTACTTACTGTTATACTCTGGGCTTGCATATTAGAAAGTGAAAAAATTATTGATGGCACCACTCCTCCTGCACCCAATATCAAAATATTTTTACCTTTTACGTCAAATTCTGCAAATTTTAAACTTTCCTCAAAACCTCTAATATCAGTGTTGTGCCCAACGACTTCATTTTCATGTTTATATATTGTGTTAACAGAATGTGTTTTTTTGGCTTGTACAGTTAGTTTGTCTAAATAAGGTATAACTTTTTGTTTAAAAGGAGTTGTTACATTAATCCCTTCAATTTTTTCTTTTTTAACATCATCAATTATTTTTTCTAGATCATTATCATTTAGTTTTTCTTTTTTATAAACAGCATTAATTTTATTAATTTTTATCCAATAATTATGTAATTTGGGTGATAAAGAATGGTCAATAGGATTTCCTATTACTAGATATTTTTTCATTTATAATTACCCAAATATTCTTTAATCTTTTTTATAGGTAAGCCCATTATAGTATTTTCGTCTCCATCTATTTTTGAAAATAAACTTCTTCCCTCTCCTTCAATTTGATAGACATTATAAGCGTACAAGTTCTCATCAGATATTTTAGATAAATATTTTTCTAACTCCTGGTCACTCATTTTTTTCATTGTTAATTCTGCTTTATCCGTATAATTCCAAATCATTGAACCATTCTTTGAAATACAAACAGAGCTCACTAAATAATGTTTTTTACCATTTAATTTTTTTAAAATTAATAACGCCTCATCTCTGTTAGCAGGTTTTGATATCAACTCGCCATCTAAATCAATTACACTATCAGCTCCTAAAACTAATTCATCGTCTATTTGATTGCTTATTTTATTTGCTTTTAATTCTGCTAAATTTTTTGATATAAGTTCTGGTGTTGCTCTTTCTTTTAACAAACTTTCTTTGACATTATCTTCATCAATATTTGAAGGTTTTACAAAACTAAAAATACCATTTTCATCTAAAATTTTTTTTCTTACATTGCTCTTTGATGCGAGTATTAATTTATCGTTTTTCATTTTTGTATATTTCATGAATTTTTATTATGGATGCGGCCGTTTCTTCCACGGATTTTCTTGTAACATCAATCATTGGCCAGTTATATTTTTTAAAAGTTTTTTTAGCTTCCTCAACTTCCTTTTTAATTTTTTCAATATTTGTATAATCTATGCCTTCCACCTCTTTCAAAGAATTCATACGATTTTTCCTTATATCTACAAGTCTTTCTGCTTCAGAAGTCAGTCCAACTACGCAGGACATTTTTGGATTCTTTTTAAGTGTTACCGGAATAGATTTTTCATTTACCAAAGGAATATTAGATGTTTTAAATCCTCTATTAGCTAAATAAATAGATGTGGGAGTTTTACTTGTTCTGCTTACGCCTAATAAAATAAGGTCTGATTTGTGTATTTCATTAATTAAATTACCGTCATCATGATTCATTGTAAATTGGATTGCCTCTATCCTCTCATAATATTCTTCATTTAGAGCATGTTGACCGCTCGGTATGTGCGATGCTTCTTGATTTAGTAACTTGGAAAAACTTAGTATTAAATTCCCCAAAACTCCAAAACACGGAATTTTTCTATTATCACTTTCATTTGCTAAAAATTTAGCTAAGTTGTTATCAACTATTGTATATAAAATAATAGAGTTCTCTTCCTGAGATGCTGTATCTAAAATTTTAAGAATTTGGTTTTCAGTTCTAGTAAAAAAATAAGAATTTACATTATATTTAATATTTTTAAATTGGGCCTTAATAGCTAAAAAAACTCTATCCAGAGTTTCTCCTGTTGAGTCAGAAATTAAATAAATATTATATGTATCACTCATGAATAAAATGTTAATTTAAATGTATAATTTTCTTAAACTTTATCATATTTATTTATTGTAATTTTTATTTGTAAAAATGCTTTTTTATCAACATTAATAAATATGTGGATTATTATTATACATTTTATCTAATAAATATAAATAGAGCTTCAATTTTGGCAATATTATTTATTAAGATTAAGTTGTATTTGTTAGTAAATAGTGAAAAAAATGTGAAAAACAAATAATCACCATTATTCACATGCTATATAACTAATACTATAATTAAATACTTATTAATTATTATGACACCTATTCATCAAGTAATAAAAAAAAATAAAACAACAAATGTTCCTATTTGGATAATGAGGCAAGCTGGAAGGTATTTACCTGAATTTAGAAATATTAGAAAATTAAATCCTAATTTTGTTAAATTATGTTTAAATGATAATTTGTCTTCTCAAATAACTCTGCAACCATTGAAAAGATTTGATTTAGATGCTGCTATAATTTTTTCTGATATTTTAATGGTTCCTTATGGATTGGGGCAAAAACTAAAATTTAAAAAAGGCTTAGGACCTGAACTGGGTATTTTTAATAGAGAAATGATTTTAAAAGCAGATAAAGAAAATTTTAA
>MDSV01157452.1_pt1 | contig 18512 bp, 8 predicted proteins | sample 810851 | NCBI WGS metagenome assembly MDSV01 (sample SAMN05326640, study PRJNA326480) | marine metagenome | isolation source: seawater | place: Atlantic Ocean: North East | collected 2012 | reverse complement strand
CCCGCCGCGACGCGCGCGCGCGCCGGATCCGCGTTCGTCCCCGTCGATCCCGAGTCGCCGAGACTTCGACCGCCGTTCTCGGTCGCGATAGCCGCCTGCATCGCCGCTCGGCGCTTCTCGCGCTCGCGGAGGATCTCGGCGCGCATGGCGTCCGCGTCCGTTCCCGCGCTCGGCGCGCCTCGGCCGCGCGCGGCTTCCAAAGCCGCCAGACGCTGCTTTTTACGCTCCTCGTCCTCAGCCTTGGTGCCCGTCGTGCGTCCCGACCCCGGAGCGAACGAGGAAGACCCACCGCCGCTCGCCTGTGTGTGTGGAAGGACGCCGTGGAACGACGGAGGCGGTGTTTCGACGGGGGCATCGCGCGGCGCGGGCGCGACGCGTTCATGATGCGTGTCAGTCAGATGTCAGCGTTCTCAGATCCGACGCGCGGAAGACGCTCGGAACGACGGGGGCGGTCGTCGTCGCGCCTCGCGCGAGGGGTCGCCGTCCGCGAGGAGTCATCCGCGCCGTACCTTGAACGGGTTGTACTTCTTCGCCATCGCCTCCATGTCGTCCATCATCTTCTTGCTCATCTCGTCTCGGTCCGGCGCCAACTTCGCCGGGCGCGGACGAGAGTGTGACGCGACGACGCGTTTTCGAGACGATATCCGGCGCTGGCGACGATTTTTCTCATCAGAACCCGTCCCTCCTCTTCAGACGGCGAGGCGCCTGCCGTCTGACGCCCGCGATGTCGAGCGACGAGGCGCGCGCCGCGGAGACCACGACGGGGGTATCGCAAGATGAACGGTTCGCGCTGGAGCTTGAGTTCGTCATGTCCCTGGCGAACCCCCGGTACATACACCACCTCGCGAAGGAGAAATTCCTGGACGATCCCTCGTTCGTGGCGTACCTCGCGTACTTGCAGTACTGGCGCGAGCCCGCGTACGCGCGGTTCCTGCACTACCCGCACGCGCTGCACTTCCTGGGCCAGCTTCAGCGCCCCGAGTTCCGGAAGGCCATGGCCAACCCGCGCGCGGTCGAGCACGTCTTCTCGCAGCAGTTCTTCCACTGGCAGAAGAGTCGAACGGAGCAGGTTGAGAGCGCGATGGTTGTCGATGACGAAAAGTAGCACAGTCAGACTAAATGCCCATACCGTACCTGCGGTCAATGCGCGACAGAAGAGACCACACGAATCGCGTTCCTAAACGAGACTTTTTCAGCTCCTTCGCGTCGCGCATCACAAGACCAGGCGCGACCATGTCGCGCGAAGGCGCCGACCGCGCACCCCCCATGCGGAAACGCGTGCGTGCCGCGCGCTTGACCCTGGCGCACGCCTCCGGCTTGAGGTACGCCCTCGGCGATCGCCGCGGACGCCCCCTTTCGCGCTTTCGGTCATCCGCGTCCCGTCAACGGCACCCGCGCTCGTCCCCCCGAGCGTCGAGCACGCGCGGAGCCTGTCCACGCACGGGACGCGCAACCCTGGATGCGCTGCCTCGCGGCGTTCGACGTTGTCGACGATCATAAACGCACCGGCGCGTCGCGCGCGGACGCGCGCGCTCTCCCTCGCCTCCCCGCGCGCGCGCGCCGAGCGTTCGATCCCGCACGAATCTCGGCGAGCCAGTCACTTGTTTCACTCGCCGACGTTCACTCGTTCCCGCGAAGACAAGACGACGCGTCGCGCGCGAATCCGCGCGTCCCGTCGTCGCGCTCACCGAAAGCCCCTCTCCCGTCCTCTCAAAAACCGAACCGATTCACACGCGCCGCGTCCTCCCGTGACTGAACGCAATAGCGCGTCGGTGATCGGCGGCTTCGCGTGCGACCCCGCGGATGCGTCGCGCGCGTACTACGTCGCCGGCGGCAACGTCGTCTCGGCGCCGCTGCGGCGCGTCGGCCAGCAGGGCTTCCTGCGCGGCCACGACGGGGACATCACGTGCATGGCGGTGTCGAGCTCCGGCCGGTTCATGGCCACCGGGCAGGGCGGCGTGAACGCGGACGTGCGCGTCTGGGACCTCGCCACCGGCGAGTGCGCGCACGTCCTCTCCGAGCACGACGAGGGCGTGGCGTGCGTCGCGTTTTCCCCGGACGAGCGGCTCGTGGCGTCGTGCGGCGTGGAGGGCGACGGCAAACTCTTCGTGTGGGACGTCGAGACCGGCGGCGTGGTCGCGAACGGGCCTTGCGAGCCGCGCGACGCCAAGGCCGTGGCGTTCTCGCCGGTGGTCGTGCAGGGCATCTTCTACACCCTGGCGTGCGCCGGGGCGGACGTCGTGGTGTACGGCGTGGACGCGGCGCTCGGGAAGATGGGCGGGCAGAAGTGCGGCGTCGGGCACACCAAGCGCCAGTACTGCTCGGCGATCTTCGACGACGACGGCGAGCACCTGCACTGCGGGAGCACCTCCGGCGACGTCGCCAGCTTCGGCGTTGCCGGATGCGTGTTGCGCGCGCTCGCGCCCTGCTGCAAAGGCGGCGCGCTGGTTCTGGCGAAGGACCCGACGGAGGATGGCAGGTTCTTGGTCGGCGGCGGCGACGGCACGGTTTCCGTGTTCAACCCCCTCAAGCCGCCCACGGTTTTGGACGCGCTGGACCACGTCTGGAAGCTCAAGGGCGCGGTGACGTCGCTGAGCTTCGTGGACGGCGAGGCGCCGAACGAAGACGCGGGCGGGAACCGACCGGTCGTCGACCGCGTCGTGGCGTGCACGTCCGAGGGGATGAAGTACCTGTGTCCGACGCGCAAGACGGAGAGGGCGCGGGCGCGGGAAAACTCGCTCGCGCGGACGGGCGTCGTCGGGGACAGATCCCGATCCGAACTCGGGGAGGGATCCGGGCCGGCCCCCGAGCTTTTGGAGGAGTCGCACGTCGCGCCGGTGAAGCTCGTGAAGTTCGCGCCGGAAGGCGCCGTCTTCGGCGCCAAAAACGCCGACGCGACACAGGGCGCGGCTTCCGGGTCGTGCGTCTCGGCGTCTTCGGACGGCGCGCTCCGCGGCTGGACGCTGGACCCGCGCCCGCGCGCTTTGATGCGCGCGGGGCTGCGCACGGGCGCGGCGCCTCTGTGCTTGGCGCCCACATCGTCCACGACCATGACCGGCTGGGACGACGGGAACGTGCGTTGCCACTCCAACGCCACCGGCGAGCTCCTCTGGACGCTTCCCGACGCGCACGTCGGCGGCGTGACCGCCGTCGCCGTCGCCGTCGGGCTGCACTTTTTCGTCACCGGCGGCGCGAAGGGCGAGGTGCGGGTGTGGGACTCGCGGTCGCGGCGGCTGATCAGCACTCTGAAGGAGCACTGCCAAGCCGTGGTGGGCGTGGAGTGCCTCGGAGACGACGTGCACGTCGTCTCGGCGTCGCGGGACCGCTCCATCATCACCTGGGACCTGATCCACGAGCGCCGCGTCGCGCAGCACACCCAACGCGTCGGCTCCATCAACGCCTTCGAGCTGCACCGCGCCGACGGGAGGGACGCCACGCGCATGGTCTCCGTGGGGCAGGACCGCAGTCTGTCGTTCTGGGACCTGATGGAGGACCGCGCGTCGCAGGTGGTGCCCGGCGCGCACGCGCAGGAGTGCACGTGCGCGTCCCTCAGCCCGCACGGCGTGCTCGCCACCGGGTCCAAGGACCAGAGCGTCAAGCTGTGGGACTTTGAGACGGGCGCTCTGTTGGCGGCGGAGCACGCGCACTGCGAAGCCGTGCGCGCGGTGGCGTTTTCGAAAGACGGCGCGACGCTCGTCAGCGGGGGGGACGACGGGATCGTCATGGTGTGGAGCGTGCAGGTGGCGACGTGATGACGCGTCTTTCACGTACGGTAATGTACGACGCAGGTTAACAAAGAAGGCGCGCGTCGCGAGAGACGCGCGACGCGCGCGACGCCTTTTTTTTCGTCATTCGCGACGTTCGTCGTCTCTCCTCATCATCATCTTCACTTGTCCACCATCGAGCTCCGTCCGCCCGCCATGCGCTCCGCGTCCACGCCCGTCTCCCCCGTGCGGATGCGCACGACGTCCGCGACGGGCGTGAGGAAAATCTTCCCGTCGCCGATCTCCCCCGTCTGCGCGGCGTCGATGATGATATCCACTACGTCCTGCGCCTGCTCGCGCGCCAGCACAACCTCAAGCACCGTCTTCGACACCAGCGCTTTCGTGGTATCATCGAACGTCGCGCCCTGGTATCGCTCCACAGAGCCAGCCTGGACACCGGCGCCCTGCGCGTCGTACGTCGTCAGGCCGCGGATTCCGTGCGACTCGAGCGCCTCGAGCACACCGGTGAGCCGCCACGGGCGGATCAGCGCGCGGATCTGGTAGAAGGACACGCTCGCGTCCAGGTTCAAGGGCGCGAGCGTGCCGCGAGCGGATTTCGATGATTCGCCCGACGCGCTGTTTTGGACGCGGAGGGGGGCGCGCGCGGCGCGGACAGAGCGGGCGCCGGGAACGCTTGGGCGCGTGTGCCGCAAGCGGCACTCGCGCGCGTTCGCGGCGAGCGCGATGCATCGCGAAGCCGTCGAGAAGGAAGCCATCGGTGCTCGACCGCGCGACGTTAACTGGGACGCACAAAAATATCGTACGCTTTCGCGACGCTTTTCCGCGACCAGGTCGCCAGATTTTGCGTCGTGGGACTCGTGGCCTCGACGCTCGGTCATCATTCGCGACCGAAACGATCCCCGGCTGCTGGATCTGGTGGCCCCAAGGCATCAGTCGAGGCCGCGCGGTCCCGGGACCTCGTCGCCGGCGTGCGGCGCGCTCCGCGCGATGCCCAACCCGTTCGCGTCGCAGGCGCCGCTGAGCCCCGCGGTGGGGGGCAACGCGCAGACGCAGCGGCGCAACCCGTTCGCCTCGTCCGCGCCGTTGGCCAGCACCGGTGCGAGCGCGGTGTCGGATGGAGCGCGCGGACCGGCCGCGGGTCCCCCGCCCGCGGGCCCGCCCCCGACATCCTTCGCGGGCGGATCCGCGCAGGGCGCGCCTCCGTTCGGCGGCAGGATGTACCCCACCCCGCCCGAGATGACCCCGCCGGGGCACCTCGGCGGGTCCCGTCCGGCGGACCCGTCACATCTCACATCTGCGCCGCCGCCCGCGGGCCCGCCCGCCTCGGGAACGCCGTTCAGTCACGGCCACGCGGTTCCCGCGGGCGCCTCCCCGTTCAGCCGACCGGCGCCGGGCGCGATTCCCGGGAACGCCAGCTCGGGGTGCTTGAGCGCCTGGGACACCGGGGGCTCGAACCTGGGACCGGCGGGACCCGGATCCGGCGCGACGCCGAGCGCGCCCGGCGTCGCGACTCCCGCGCGCGCCGCCGCCGCCACCCCGACGCTCTTCGTCCCCGCGAGTCTCTCTTCCGCGAGCGCGCCGGCGCTTCCCGACGCGGGGCGGCTCGCCCCGCCGGCCACGCACGCGGCGCGCGCGCCGACGAGCGTCCCCGGCGTCGGAGGTTCGATCCCCGGCGAGCGCGCGGGGTTTTCGGGTCCTCCTCCCGCCGCGCCCATCTCGCTCCGCGGCCGCGAGCGGTACTGCTCCGGCGGCGCGTGGGTCGGCCCCGCGCCGGAGTGGCCTCGTCCGCCCGCGGACGCCACCGTCGCCTCCGCGGACACGTCGGGGGTCCTGCCGAAGCACCTGCCGATCGTCGCGCACGTGCGCAGGAAACACGCGTCGCTGCTCGCCGGCGCGTCGGGCGCGAAGCGGCGAGAGCTGGAGTCGCTCGACAGCAAACTGGGCGGCATGCTCGTGTTCCTCAACGCGGGAGAGGGCGAGACCCACCTCAGCGCCCCCGTGGCGGACGCGCTCTTGGGCCTGTGCGTCGCCGCCGAGGCGAACGACGCGCAAAACGTCAACGCGCACTTGCTGCATATCTCCACGCACTACTGGGAGGAGGTGGCGTACTGGTTCCCGGCGCTCAAGCGCCTGACGCGCTTGTGACATGACGGCTACTACTATTCAGAAATTTCGTGAAATCGTGTTGATGCAGTATCCTAGCTACATACCGTAGCTACGTGTTCGTCGCGGCGCTAATGAGGCTGATACGCGCTTAAGACGAGGCACGCGAGGAGTGCGGCTCCTGCGCGCGCGACAGACGGCGCGCCGTTCGTCGCGACGCCCCCGGACGAGCTGAGGGACCCGCAGACCCCACTCGCCGTCGTCGCTTCGAACGCCGAAGGCGCGAACGCGGCGCCCAGGTCCGCCGCCTCGGCGCTCGTCGGCCACGCGCGCCACCGCGCGACGAAGCGCGGGGGCGACGTCTTTCCGCCCGACGCGTCGCCCCAGCACACCACGCGTCCGGCGACGCGATCGAGCGTTCGCGCGTCGAGAGTTCCGGAACTGCCGTTCGCGCTCGAAGGTGACTCACCCTCGAGAAAAGTGTCGGGTCCCTCTCGGGACCCGCCACTATACGTCCCCCGCTCGTCCGTGACGGCGCACGCGTGTGTTGTCCCGGCGGCAACCGCCAGGAAGCGCGCGCACGCGCCGCGCGGCGAGCCGGGAAACGACGCGACGCCGAACTCGTCGTACGCGGCGGCCGCCGCGCCGCCCACGGTGTACGCCCTTTTTTTGCCCCAGCACGCTAGACGTCGGCCGGGGCCGAGCACCCCGCAGCTCCAGTGCGCGCCGGCGGCGACGGAGCCCCACGCGTTGGCGCGCGCGTCGCCCGGGTCGCCGTCCACCGCAAAACTCTGCTCCGTCTCGGCGAACGCGCGCAGCGTCGCCGCGTGTTTCGCGAGCGCGAGCTCCGATTCCGTCAGGTCCGTGTTCGGGTCCTCCGCCTTCTCGATGCGGTCGGCGACCGTCGCGACGGTCGTGCCGTTCGCGTCCACCACCGGAACCAAGCCGCTCTCGCCGAACAGGTCGCTTCCCCAGCACAGCGCGGCGCCCGCGACGTCCACGCCGCAGACGTGCTGAAACCCGGCGCTCAGAAAACGCCACTTCCGCGCGGACGACGGAACCTCGGTCTGGCCGAACGGGCTCCAGCCCTTGCACTCGGCGACGCCCGCTCGCGGCGAGCCGTCGTCGCGCGCCACCGCGCACACGAAGTCCTCGCCCGCGGAGACGGACGCCCACGGCCCGTCCCACGAGCCGCCGACCGGCATCTTCGGCAGGAACCGGCCCCAGCAGTGCGCCGCGCGAGCCACCGCGTCCACGCCGCAGGTGAAGCCCTTTCCCGCCGTGACGGCGACCCAGCCGCCGACCACCTCGGGCGGCGGACCGAGCTCGCCGTCGTCGTCGCAGCCCCAGCACAGCAACACGCCCTCGTCGGTCACGCCGCAGCTGTGGCATCCCCCCTTGGACGCCGCGACCGCGCGCCATCCGGTGATGGGCGTGCCCGCGGCGTCGGAAGCGGTGGGCACGTCGATTTGCCCCCGCGCGTTCTCCCCCCAGCAGTGCGCCGCGTCGCTCGCGTCGATGGCACACGTGTGCGTCGCGCCCGCGGAGAGCGTGGGCGTGTCCGCGCGCGCGAGCGACGCCGCCACCGCAAGCAGGCACGCCAGAAGCGCGGCGAGCCCCGCGCGCATCGCGGCACTGCAGCTGGCGTCCCGATGTCAGCGAGCACGAACGTTCGGATCTCGGGACCGTTTTTTTTCTGTTTCGACGTTCCCGACAGTCAACAGGACAGGTGCAAAAAGAGAATCCTTCTCTCGCGTAAAAAATAATGAAAGCCGCCGCGTCGCGCGCGCTACTTCTCCCTCCTCTCCTCCCACTTCCGCACGAGCCAGTCCTGCGCGGGCCTGAGCGAGGACCACGAGTACCTACCCGGGGGCCCGAACGCGGCTAACGCGGACGGTAAGAAGAATAGCGACCACGCGAACGAAGACACGATGGTGGCCGTGATGAGAAACGCGAACTTGCTGAAAAACGTCAGGATGCACAGCCAGAGCATGGATCCGGAGACGATGGTGGTGACCGCGCTCGCGGTGATAGAGATACCCATGGTCATCAGCGCGTGCTGCACGCGCAGCTCTCGGGTGTCCGCGCTCGCGGGTGCCTCGCAGTACGCGTTCGCGAGGTGCACGCAGTAATCCACGGACAGACCGATCAAGATCACCGCGGCGATGGACTCGCCGATGCCGAGGTCCCAGCCCATGATCCCGCGCACGCCGACGCCCATCACCGTCGTCACCACCCCCGCGATGGTGACCGTGGCGATGAGTCCCGCCCGCAAGTCCATGGTGCTCAGCAGCAGCACGACGAACGCCATGCAGAAGCAGATGATCAACCCCTGGAACGTGTTCTCGACCAACGCCTCCTGCGTCTTCATCCACGTCCACGTGTAGTACGCGGTTTGTTTCGCGTTTCCAACGCCCGCCGGCGCGCGCGCGTTGAGTTCCGCAGTCCACGCCGACCAGACGTCGAACACGGGGCGCGACGTCTTGGCGACGGTCGGGAACACCAAAGTGCTCTCCGCGCTGACTCGAACGAACATCAGCTCGCCGTCGGCGTCGAACCCGAGATGGTTGGCGTATTTCGACCCGCCGCTCGACGCGACGAATGCTCGTAGCGTCTCCGCGAACGCCGAGCGCGCGACGGGAAACGCGCCGGGTCCGTCGGCGGCCTCGACGTGCGCTCGAAACGCCGCCATCGGACACGCCATCTCGGCGTCCGCGCCGTTGCGCACGAGGTGGCTCCCGGGGCCGCCGCACCCCTCGGCGTCGCACGTCGCGCCTCGTAAGTCGTCACACGCGCTGACCAAAAACGCCTGCGCCTCAGCCGAGCTCGCGTCGAATTCGGAATCCAACACGAGCGACCCTCTTTGTTTCGGGTCGTACTTGTCCACGCCCCGCGTGTCCATCCCGCGCAAGCCCCAGAAGACGTCCACGGGCACGACGCGGTCCTCGTCCGAGGACATGAACCGCCGCCTATTGTTCGAGAACGACTGCATCAGGTGATCGTCCGGGTACCACGCCTCCTGCTCCGCGGGCGTCTCCAGCTGGGAGGCCATCGCGACCCCGACCGCGAGCAAAACGGCGAACCCGGCGACGACGAAAAACTTCGCGACGGGGTGCGCGACGCACGCGAAAAACGGTTCGCGGTAAAACCACTCGACGCGACGCAGTTTCGCGACGTCCATGCGCGACTCCGAGACGTCGACGTGGAGCTCCACCGCGACGTCGCCGGAAGATCCCGATTCGACCGACGCGTCGTCGGCCGCGAACGGCTGCCGCCCGTTGGCGCGGCGCGCGGCGCGCGCCTTCGCGCGCTCGACCCATCTGTCGTACATCACAAGCGCGGGCGGGAAGAACAGGACGTTCAGCGCGAACAGCGCAAAGATCATGATCGCGCTGAGCGCCCCGAACGCGGAGATGGGCATCACCTTGGACATGGCGGTCGCCGCGAACGCGATGGCCGTCGTTAACGACGTGACGAAAATCGCTTTGGACGCGCGCCGAGCGGCGTACTCCACGCGCGTGAGCGTGGAGGCGGACACCGCCGGCGGCTCGTACGCGGACTGCTTGAACGCGTCGAAGAACACGAACACGTCGTCGGCGCCGATGCCGAGCACCACGAACACGGACAGGATCTGTATGTTCCCCAAGTACGAAACGCGGAACAAAACGCGGTACAGGAAGATGGACACCGGGAAACTCGCCAAAATCTCGAACATCCCCAGCGTCGCGATGAACGGCGATCCGGTGTGGAGGGACATGTACACCCACACGGCGAAGATGGACGCGCCCGCCCACGACAAGTCGAACCCGATGATTCGCTGCGAGTCTTTGCTCCGCAAGTACCCGGCATAGAACCGCACGTCCGTGCCGTTTTCGTTCAGCAAACCCATGTACGGCGTGCTCAGGAACCGCGCGCGCATCGCGAAGCGCTCGAACAAACGCGCCTCCACGGCGTCGAGCCACCCCTCGCCGATTTCCGCGCGTTGCTCGTCCTCGCGATCGTCCGCGGCGACGTACCCCGGTCGGGGCGCGCCCATGGGGTACCTCACGCGCGTCACGCGGTTCACGCCGCCGGCGGCGTCGAAGTCGCCGTCCAGGAAGTACCCGAACGTCCGGCGGTCCTCGGAGAACACGCGCACGACGGCGTCGAGGTCGTCCACCAGCTCGCCGCGCCCGTCGTACGTCGCCGCACCCGTCGCCGCGTCCACGGAGGGGAAAAAGTAGAGCGTCGGCGAGACGCGCTCGACGCATCCGACGGGCGCGACGTCTCCGTCGTCGCCTTCGTCGTACTCGAGTTGGCAGTAGTCTTCGTACCCGGGCGTGGCCATCACCAGCGCGTCGATGTCCCGCATCAACAGAAGCGCGTCGCGGTTGAACACCGAGTCACCGGAATCGCTCTCGAAGTGGAACGTCAGCGTCCCGCCTTCGCTGCGCGCGCTCCGCGGCGGCGCCGATCCCGCGCCGGCGGCGCCGGCGGCGACGGCGCGCGCGGCGAGAGCCAACGCCTTCTCCCCCGCGTCCGCCGTCTCGGTGACGGGATCGTCCAGGATGATCCATTCCTGATGGGTCGAGGATCGAGGGTGAGCGACGCGTCGGGGGCGAGGCGCGCGGCGGCGGCGGAGTCGGACGAAAACGAAAACAAAAAGACCCCAAAAAAAAAGAAAAAAAAGTTCGCGTGCGAGATGCGTTCGACGGAAGAAGACGGGTCGGCAGATTCCGACGGAACGTCGCTCCGTCGCTTTTTCTTCCTTTTTCGGCCGAGGAAGAGCGGGCGTCGCACCTTGTCGCCCGCGTCGGTGTTGAACTCGGCGAGGTTCGCCAGCGCGACGACCGCGGAGATTGCCATGACGACCATGAACACGGAGGTGAACACGAGGCACGGGCGGTCGTGCGACCAGCGAGAGTACTTCGCGAGGAAATCCGCGCGCGCGCGTGGCGTGGCGTCCTTCCGTTTGCGAGCATCGTCGTCTCCTTTCCACGCCAACCGCGCGCGAGGCGTGAGCGACTCGCCGGACGCGGCGGACGAGGCAGGCATGCCGAGCGGTGACCTCGAGACGCACGCGCGCGCGTCCCGGTGGGTCGAAGCGTGGCGAGCCGGAGGGAACGCCGAGGCGGCGGGGGGTCGCCTGGTGCGTTCTACACCGACTCGGCGCGCCCGAAGAATATGATAATGTCCGCACGTTCCGCACTTCTCGGATGTGCGTTTTCGCGGGAATGACTCGACGCTCGAGACGAGGCGAATCACGTCGCGCTCGGCTCCGCCGCCGCACTCGCCCCAGCGCGCGCCGTTCCGATGGTGAAGACGGCGCTGGACGACCGGCCCTCGGGCGGCGCCAGGCGTCGTCGCCCGAAGAGCATGCAGGACCAGGGGCGCAAGGGCCACCATGTGGAAGGCGAGCCGGCCTCCGCCGACGCCGCCGCCGCCGCCGGGGCGGACAAGATCGAGGACATGTTGACGCGGGAGAAGCGCTTGAAGCGCGAGCTGAACAAGCGCGCCCAGAAGTTCGTGAAGGGGGCGCCCGTGCGGGACATCAAGAAGATCGCCGACCGCAAGACGAAGGCGCACGTGCGGTACGCGGAGACGCTCGCCGACGACGCCGCGACGAACGCGGCGCTGCACGAAAAGTGGTTGTTGCCGAGCGCGCCCGGCGCCATCGAGACGGAGGGCATGGAGCGTACGTACCGGTTCTCGCAGAGGGACATCGCGGACGCGGTGGACATCAACGCCGCGCGCAAAGCCTTCGATCTTTCCCTGCCGAGTTCAGGACCGTACAAGGTGGACTTCACCCCGAACGGCCGCGACCTACTTCTTGGCGGCGCGCGAGGGCACCTGGCGCTGGTGCGTTGGGGGGATTATAAGCTCATCTCCGAGACGCAGGTGCGCGAGGCGGTGCGCGACGTGACGTTTCTGCACAGCGGGCAATTCTTCGCGGCCGCGCAGAAGAAGTACACGTACATCTACGACAACCGAGGCACGGAGATCCACTGTCTGAAGGACCACACCGAGACGCGCGCGTTGGATTTCCTGCCGCACCACTTTTTGTTGATCTCCGTCGGCGAGGCGGGCGTGCTGCGGTACCAGGACACGAGCTACGGCAAGATGGTCGCGCAGCACCGCACGCGACTCGGGTCGTGCGACGCGATGACGCACAACCCGCACAACGGCGTCTCGGTGTTAGGACACGGAAACGGCACATGCACGCTCTGGTCTCCCAACATGGGCACGCCGCTGGTGAAGATGCTGTGCCACCGCGGTCCGATCCGTTCCGTCGCGGTGGATCCGCAAAACGGACACTACCTCGCCACCGCCGGTGCGGATTCGCAGGTGAAGATCTTCGACCTGCGCACGTACAAAGAAGTGCACGCGTACTTCTCCGCGGCGCCGGCGGCGTGCCTGGACATCTCGCAGCGAGGCATGCTTGCGGTGTCGTACGGGAACCGCACGCAGATATGGGACGCGAGCGCCATTCGAGGCGCCAAGGCGGCGGCGCCCTACCTGAACCACGCCGCCGCCGACGGCGCGAAAATCGCCGACTCGCGGTTCTGTCCGTACGACGACGCGCTCGGGTTGGGGCACGCCCACGGCTTCTCCAACGTGATTGTGCCCGGCGCGGGCGAGCCCAACTACGACAGCATGGTGGCGAACCCGTTCGAGACGCGCAACCAGCGGCGGGAACAGGAGGTGGCGCAGCTCCTGGACAAGCTGGACCCGGAGACGATCCAGCTGGACGGCGACGCCGTGGGGAAGGTGCGCGCGGCGCCCAAGGAGGTGCAGCGCGAGCGCCGCGAAGCGGCTGTCGTCGCTTCTTTGGGGAAGAAGCAAAAGGAGCGGGAGAAGAACGCGGAGAAGTCCCGCATGAAGGGGAAGAACCGCATTTCGAAGCGGTACCGCAAGAAGCAGCAGAACGTGGTGGACGACAAGAAGCTGCGGGCGAAGCTGCTGAAGGAGGACCAGGCGAGGCGGGCGAAGCGGGTCGCGGAGCCCGACGCGGGAGACGGGCCCGGGCCGGAGGGAGGAGGAGGTATGCCGGGGCGCACCGCCGGTGCCGCCAGCGACGCGCCCGTCGCGCCGGAGGGCACGTCAAACGCGCTCAGGAGGTTCTACAAGTGAGCGATACGTAGTATTAATATCATACGTTGCGGAGATGTTTCCGTCGACGCGACGGTCGTTCAGCTACTAATAAACACTCTGTGAATATCGCGTCGTCTCGTCGTCGCCGCCCGCCGTCACTCCCTCACCCCGAACGCGGCTTCGACGTTCCCGCGGCGCAGCACGACGGCGTCGCTGCCGCGCCACTCGAGCGAAACCCCCCGGGACTCGACGCGTCGCCGTGATGGCCGCGTCTGACGAGACTCGTCCCCCGACGGAGAGACGGACTCGTCGGCGAGAAACACGTCGTCCATGGCCGCCGTGTCGCCGCAGAGAAACGATTCGGCGCACCCGACGACGGCGGCGAACCCCGCCGACGGGATCCCGCCGATGCCGCTCGCGCCCGCCGCGCCGGCGACGGCGCCCGAGACGCGCGCGCCGAGCGACGCCAGGTTCGCGAGCGCCGACGGCCGAGAAAAAAAGGACGTCGGCGCGACGTGCCAGACGCGGACGCGCGACGCGCGCCCGGCGTCGCGGTAGCCGGCGAGGCGCGCGCCGTCGTCGTCGAAGGCGAGCGCGAACGCCGCGGCGTCTTCGTGACGCGACGCGTCGTCGGCGCCCCCGCCGCGCGTCGCCGTGAAAGCGCGCGACGGAGACGACGCGTTCGACGAAACGCGCGGCGAGACCCGCGGTGATGCGCTCTTCGCGCTCCTTCGAGCCCTCCGCGCGGGAGATTTCCCGTCGTTCGCGGCGAGCGCCATCGCGGCGGCGGCGGCGGCGGCGGCGTACTGCTGGTTCCCGTCGGAAGGGTCCGGGCTGGGGATGACGTCCACGGAGCGGCGGACGGGCGTCGTCCGCGCCCGTCCGTCCGATCCGATCGGCGGTGAGCGCGGAGAAGAAACAGACGGGCTCTTCACGCCGTCGTGCTCGACGCGCACGCGCGGGACGGTCGTCGAGAGCCTCGCGAAACCCGCCGAGTCCGAAAGCTCGCGGTTTCGCGGCGGCGGCGTCGCCGCGGACGCCGGCGACGCGAGCGCCCCGAGGGTCGCCGAGAACGCGCCCGTGAGCTCGTTCGCGGCGTGCATGACGGACGCCGCCGCCGCCGCGGCGGCACGCGCCTCGCCGGCACCCGCGACGTCCTCGTCGGCCTCCTCCTTGAGCACCCTGGTCTTCGCGCCCGCCACCAAGTCGTAGACGTGAATCGCGCCCCCCGCCATTCCCGTCTCGCCCGCTTCGGGTTCCTCCACGGCCACCGCCAGCCTCTCCACGTCCCGGCTCCGGCTGGCGAAGCAAGCGACGCGGCCGGAGTGCTGCGCCAGGTCCGTGGCCAGCGCACGCGCGCCGGCGCGGCACGTCTTGCGCAGCGCCGGCGTCGCCGCCGCCGACGCGGCGGCGACGACGGCGGCGACGGCGTCGAGGTTTCGTTCCAAGACGCGCGGCTTTTCCCTGGCGATTTCGGCGAGCGCCAGAAACGCGCTCATGTGCGCCGGCGACTCCGCCGACGCCGGCGACTCCAGGCGCGACGCGAAATGCGCCAAGAACGCCTTCGGATACGCCGTCGCGAGCGCCCGGAGTAACGCGCCCGTCGCGTGTCGGGCGGCCATGCGCTCCGTCGCCGCGTCGAGACCGCCGCGCCACCCGCCGACCGAGCCGAGCGCCTCGGCGAGCGCGAACGTCTCGGCCAGCGCGGCGTCCGTCTCGTCTCCGTTTGCGAAAAAAGAAACGGCGCGCGACCGGTCCGCCTCCGACTCGATGCCCTCGGCGAGCAGCGAAGCCGCGTCCGCGACGATCGCCGCGCGAGGCGCGGCGAGCAGAGCGAGCAAAGCCCGAGTGACTTCCGCGTGTGTCTCGCGTGCGTCCGTCGTCGCGAAAAGAAAACCGCGAGTTCTTTCCCCGCCGTCGCCGTCTTCCCGCGGACCGGTACGAAGCGTCCCGGCGCGCGCCGCGCGGGTCGCCGCGGCGACCACCGCGGGCATGGAGAGGTCGACGGCTTCCTCGGCGAGCGTCTCGGCTTCTCGGGACGCGCGGAGCGACTCGAGCGCGCGACCGGAACGGGCGTGATGCGCCGATTCCGAAGCGCTGACCACGGACGCCTCCGCCGCGGCGACGGCGGCGCGCGCCGACTCGGCGAGCGCGCCTCGCGTCGGAGACTCCGCGCGCGAGATTCGCGCGTCAGCGCCCGGGTCCGGTTCGCCATCGGAAGGCGCCGTCGCGTTGGCGCGGAAGAGCGCTCTCGCGGCGTCTTGGATCGGGACGCAGGGCGAGTGCCGCAGGCGCGCGAGCGCGGCGAGGTGCTCCGGCGTTGCGAGCGTCCGCGACGTCGAGAGGCGCGCCGTCGCCGCGTGAAGCGACCCGAGAGAAGAAGAGGACGCGACGCGTTCGGGTTCTTCGCGCGTCGTCTTCGGACCCGCGTGGCGTTTCGCGGCGACGAAGGCGAGACGCGCCGCGCACGCCGCGACGGCGACCGCGCGCTCCGCGTCCGAACGCGGGTCCGTCGCGTCGCGCGCGGCGTGCGCGCTCGGCGCGGCCACGGAGACGGCGTTTCCGACGCCGACGACGGCGAGGACGGGACGCGCGAGACGCGTCGCGCGAGCGCGCGGCGACGAAGACGACGACGATTCAGTCGCGCCGCCTTCGCGGCGGTCGTCTCCGGACCCGAAAAACGCGTCGCGCGCAGCTTCGTCCGCCTCGTCGTCCCGTCCCCAGGCGTGCATCGCCAACGCTACACCCCGGATCGAAGCCGTGGCCGCGTCGGTGGCGTCGTCGTCGTCGGTTTCTCGAAACTCGAGAAGCGCGGCGACGTCCACGACGCGCGCGCGCGCGACGCGCCCGGCGACGCGCGAAAAAAAAGGCGTCGTCGCGAACGCTTTCGCGTTTTTTTCGGTTCGCGGGAGACCGAAAAACGAAACCCCGGTCTCGCGCGAGGTCCACCCGGCCTCGCTCCACCCGACGCGCAGCTCCGCCGCGCCGGGCGCACGCCGCGCCTCCGCGAACAGCGCGAGCGCGTCCGCGCCCTCCAGGGACCGCTCGAGGGTGCTCCCCAAGACGTCGTACGCGACGACGGAGACGTCGCGGAACCACTCCGCCGTATCCGCCGGACCACCGTTTCGAAGGGAGAGCGCCGTCAGGACGCCGCGGGACGCGTCCCAGACCAGCCTGACGTCGGCGTCGGAGCTCTCGTCGGAGCGTTTTCTCGTGTCGTCGGTCCTGCCGTCGTCGGAGCTCTCGTCGTCGGTCCTTCCGTCGTCGTCGCCGCGGGCGCCACGCCCGTTTTCTCCGTCTTTTTCTTTGCGCGTCCATCTCGGCTCCCTCGGGCGCAACAGCATCTCGCACCGAACGCGCCGCGTTCCGTCGACGTCGCGCGCCGCGTCCGCCACGGAGAAGACGCCGACCACGCCCTCGCCGTCGACGGAGACGCCCAGACGAAACGCTCCCGTCGCGTCCTCCGCGGGCATCGGCAACGCCGCCACGGCACGCACGCCGCGCGCGTGGTGCGCGAGCGACGCGACGAGAGAAGGCGCGAAACTAGCCGTCGCTTCTTCTTCTTCGTCTTCTTCTTCTTCTCGTTCTTCTTCTTCTCGTTCTTCGCGGCGACGAACCGCCGCCGGACCGCGGCGCGCGAGACTCGCGAGAGGTTTTCGCGCGTTCGAGACGTCCCAGAACGACACCGACCCGTCCGCGCTCCCGGTGACCAACAGACCACCGACCGTCGCCGATGCTGTCACCGTCCCGCGCGGCGCTCGCGAGCGCTTCGCGTCCGATCCGCGAACCGGTTCCTTCGCCGCTTCGCCGTCTCGTCTCTCCGCGCCGCGGGCCGCCGCAGCGCCGCCATCGGACGGCGCGAACAGACGCTCGACGCGCACGTCGCCGTCTTCCAGACCGACCGCGAGCGCGAGCGCGCCGTCTGCTCCACCGCCGCCGCGGAGCAGACAGCACGAAGTCGCGCGATCGTCGCGCCTTCGCGACTGGGAATCTGGTCTCGATTCCCGCGCGCCGCCGCGCTCGCGACTAGATTCCCTCTCGCCGCCGGCCGCCGCCGCCGCGCGCCACGCCTCGGCGAGCGACGCGTCCGGGTCGAACGGAACCGCGACGGCGACTCGCGCCGATCGCGAATTCGCCGAATCGTTCGACTCGACCGACGACTCCGACGTCGCTTCGATGACACGCAGGGTCCGCGGTTCGAGCGCGCGCGCGACGTTTCCCGCGCGCGCGCGCGCGACGGTCGGACGCGTCGAGATGGACGCGTCGTCCATGCCGATGGCATCCACGGCGCACGAGAAGGGCTCGGAAGACACGTCACGTCTCGCGACGCACGCGTTCGTGCGCGTGTCCCACGCGCACACCACGCCGTCGTCATCACCGCTAAGTAAGAGGCCGTCCGCCTCGCTGACCGCCAACGCCGTGACCCGGCCGGAGTGCCCGCCTAAAAACGCCACGGGCACGACGGGCTCGCCGTGGTCCGCGTCCCCCGTTTTCGTTTCCCAGCGCACGATGCTCCCATCGTCGCCTCCCGTCCACCTCGTCGTGGTCGCCTCACCATCCGCCGCTTCCGCCCGCGCCTCCACGAACGCGGTGGCGCAGTGGCGCGGCGGCACCGACGGCCACGCCCCCGCCGCCACCAGCAGCGGGCGCATGGCTATGGTCTGTAAGATGTTGGTTCTCGGAAAAAAGCATCGGGCGACGGGCGTCACCGACGGGAAACCGAAAATCGTCGCGAAAACAAATACCTAAACGTCGAGATCGCCAACCGGCACTTCGGCACGCGCGTCGCGCCTTCGTCGCAAGCCTCGGCGCTCGGGGGATGAGCGAGCACAAAAAGCTCGCGCGGATGGCGATCCGCGCGTTTTACCGGCACAGCTCCTCGAAAGAGCGGCTCGCGCGCACCGGCAACGCCAAATACGACAACAGCAAAATCGCGGAGGTGCTTGTTGACGCGCTGACGCGCCGCACGTGGGTCAAGGAGGATGATCTCGCGAACGCGGTGCTGTTGTCCGCGAAACAGGTGAGGAAAGCCTTGTTGTACCTGGAAGAGCAGCGTTTGGTGACACGCGCGCACGTCAAGGAGAAGGACAAGGACCGCGAGGCGCGCACGCGGGCGCGCGCCGAGGAGAACAACGTGGACGAGCACATCATCATGGAGCGCATTCGAGCCATCGACAAAAAAATAGTCACGTACGTGTGCTTGAATTACTCCCGGGTGTACGACGCTTTGGCGCTGCGCATAGGCACCGCGCGCGCGGAACTGCGTCACTTAGCCGAGAAAGGTCCCGTCACGGTGTTGTTTAAGTGCGTGAACGACCCTGAGATCTGCGGTAAGCGGTACAGCAGCCTCGACGCGGCGCGCCTGATGGATCCGACGACCGGCACCTTCAAGTGCGCCGTGTGCGCGGCGGAGGTGATCCAGTGCGGCGGCGGCGAGGACGGGAGCGCGCCCGAGCCGAGGACGCGCGAGGCGATGCGCGCGGCGCTCGCCAAGTTCGAGACGCAGGTGGCTAGCGTGCAGAAGCAGCTGGACAAAGTCAAGGGCTCGGTTCCGCCCCAGTACGGAACGCTCAACGAGTACACGCGCGCGCGGCGGCGCGCGGCGGCGGCGGG
>MDSV01233219.1_pt1 | contig 18513 bp, 17 predicted proteins | sample 810851 | NCBI WGS metagenome assembly MDSV01 (sample SAMN05326640, study PRJNA326480) | marine metagenome | isolation source: seawater | place: Atlantic Ocean: North East | collected 2012 | reverse complement strand
TGTAAAAACAGGTGGAAAGGGATGGATTAGACAGAGATTCAAACCTCCTGCTCGAAGTATCTTATTACCATGTTCTTGGTCTATTTTCTTCTTGATAGTAACAATTGTTCCAATCGTATTTTCTGGACGAACTCCCAATGACCAATTTGCTTCATTAATTCTATTTATTTCTACGTGGGGATTGTTGTTCATTCCAGCATGGATGGCCCAAAATGAAATGCCGAGAGGCAGAGGATTGTTAATCGGAAGAAATACAATCATATATTTTTCAAGTGGGATAATATTTTTCTTTTTACATATTTTGATTGATCCAATGATTGGATGGATTTCATATTCATTTTTCTTTGTAGCTTGGATTTCTCAAATTCTTAGATTTCAAAGTGGGTTTAAAGTTCCCTCAAATAGGTGGATTCTTCCATTTGATCATTCTGAATGGAGAAAAGAAATACTAGGAGATAATTGGGAGATTGATTCAGTGAAATGGAGAAATGGACCTCTTGCTATTCATTCACATATTAATGGATTAGAATTACATGGTACAAGTAGATCAGGAGAACGTTTCATCGCACTTCATTTTCATGGCAAAGAAGGTTGGTTAAATGATCCATTTTCTAAGCAAATGGAATCGAAAAAAATTCATAATTTCCTAAATTCACCCCCAATTAAATCAGAAGGTAAAATTTGGAATACCAGATTTCTTCAACAAATCAAGAAATCAAATGAGTCTGAATAGGTGATGAAATGGAAAGCAAATGGATACAGCCCCCACAGAATAGTATTGACGCTATAGCTCATGGGATGACATACTCGGATGGTTCAGAATTTGACGTAAGGCTAACTATAGATGGAGAATTAGCACTTCATCATAATGCTAAGATTGAACTTGAAGGACAAAAAGAAGGATTATTGCCTTATGTTGAGCAAAATCACTCTGATGATTTACGTGCAGCCGGTTTCGATATATTCTCAGAATTAATTGAAGATCCTAGAGTTAAATCATCTTGGATTAATGGTTGCTCTACTGCATGTATAGAGATTAAACGGCCTCATCCAAGAGCAAAAATCGCAGGTACTTATTTCAGTAGAAGAGGAATGACTGAGCACGTTGCCAAGATAATGAAGAATATTGATGAACAATTATCCTCACTTGATATTCCTGAGAGAAATACTGCCATTATCTCATTTGACCCAAAGACAATGATTGCTCATAAATTATCAAAAATTTCTATTCCGGCTACTCCTATTAGTCCATCAATCAGACCATGGGGTCCTGCACCGATTCGTAGAGCTATGGCTCTTCCATCATATGGAAGGAGAACGGTAGCAGGAATGGTAGAGCATTGGCAAGAAATCGGCGCACCATTACTTCCATTAGCATTCAAACATCTACATTCATGGTCAAAATTTCTTCATCTCGGTAGAACATATTCATTCAAAGGAAAGTCTTTAACAAAATTAAATCAGATACGTAGGGGTTTTCCAATTCATGTGTGGCCCACTCCGATGGGAAAAGAAAAAGATATAATTTCAGGAGGGTTCACTGCTCTAAGCGATCTTATGGATCCTTCAATTCTTAGGACCCCAAAAGGAGAAACTCGTTGGTTAAAACCTGGAACTCAACCATTGAATTATGATTTAGAGGAAAAAATGAATGGATTTTCTAATGAACAAGATGCAAAAAATCTCCAACGAATAGCAAATGAAGAACCGACTTGGGAAAATTTAGATCTCAAAGAAAGACAGGAAATCATCGACAGATTAGGAAAAAAATTAGCATGGCCTGAAATTAAAGCCGATGAAGGATCTCCTCCTTGGGAGGTTCCAAGATTCATCGGACATAGAGGAGCAGGGAAGACATTTAGAGAAGGCTGATTACAGCCTTCTGACAGGTTGATCACGAGCGATATATTTAGGACGATATATTGGAACTCCTTTTCCTTCTCTGGAATTTCTTTCATCGACAATTTGTGCTGAGATTCCAATTACTCTAGCCCATCCAAAGAAAGTAGTGTAGTACTCAGGTTTCCTAAATCCAGCATTGTAGAGTAATGTACCAGAAACGAGATCGACGTTTGCATTGGGATTACTAATTTTCGGATTCTCTCCCAGTACTTTAGGAGCAACCTCTCTTAAGGTTCTGACAGTAGCAAATAATGAATCATCAGGACATACCTCTTCACCAATTCCCATCTGAACAGTCGCTCTAGGGTCTTCAGCACGAAGTACTGCATGACCAAAACCAAATATTGGTCTTTTTGCAGCAAGTTCTCCTCTCACAAAGGCTTCAACTTCATCAGGATCTGATGTGCCAACCTTTTGAACAAACTCTAGACATGACTGATTTGCACGTCCGTGGAGAGGGCCACTCAAAGCATTCATGGCCGAAGCAATAGATGCAAAAAGACTAGATCGACTTGATGCAACTGCTTTGCCAGCAAAAGTGGAAAGATTTCCTCCACCATGATCCATATGTAGGACTAAAAACGAACGAAGAATCCTTTCAGCTCGGTTTGCTTCTTCTCCTTCCATTCCTAACATTGAGACAAAATTCCCTACCATTCCCAATGATGGGTTAGATGGATTCGCTATATCCCCTCTTCCTCCTCTGGACATGAATAATCGAGCCATTAGTTCTGGCATCCATGCAATGAGATTAACTGCATCTGAGGAAATATCATTATCTTTTTCGGCTCTAGCCAAAGACATAATTCCCATACTTAGCCAATCCATAGGATGGCCTTGGCCAACACCAATTGAATCAAAAATGTCTAACGAACCAAGTGGAATTTCTGAACATTTAACTAAATTTTCTTTCCACAGTTTTGATTCATTTTCATTAGGCATATTCTTATTGAACAACAAAAACGCTGCATCTTCCGGATCAACATTTGAAAGATCAGCAATTGGATACCCTGCATAATGTACACCATCAACAGGATCTACGAAAGACGTCTTACAAGTCCCTACTGGAATTCCTCGCATACCTGTATCAAGGTGGGAGTCAAGGACTTGAAACAAAACATTCTCGTCAGTCATGCCCAACCCTCGGTGTTGGATTGTAACCGGACAGTTCCCATCATGAACCCTTTGGATATATTCTCACTAAAATTTACCGTGAAGTTTGAACCATAGAGGTGATTCGACAAAATGTGGGACGCAAGAGACCAGATTGGTGGGAGGCAGGAATTCGCTTTACTTGTCTCCCAAATTGTGGTAGATGTTGTGATGAACCTGATGGACTGGTATACCTCTCCCGAGAAGATGTAATCCGAATTTCAAACAATTTTGGAATTGAGGCGAAAAAATGGTTAGAAAGAGATGCTAGACAGACACATGATGGGCGCTATGTTCTGAAATCAACTCCGGAAAAGGGAACTTGCATCTATATTGGAGAAGACAAAGGTTGTAAAATTCATGGAGTGAAACCTGCTCAATGTTCTGCTTTCCCATTCTGGAATGAAAACGTTCGGGATGATCCTTCATGGAGGAAAACTATCGAAATTTGTCCAGGTTTAGTTCATCCAGATGCCATACTGATTGATGGAGATACTATTCGAACACATATTGAAGCAGATGCTCATGCAGAACGTGGTTTCAAACAGTGGTAAGAGATTAAATTGGCATCTTTACTCTACGTTTTCTAAGGGGAGCTGTTCCTCTTGATGAGGCTTCATTCTGATGATTTGCTATCTGCCCTGGAGCTGGTTTTAGAATAGGATATTGAATTTCTACCGTTATATCAGAGGGATCGAAGGGTACAATCGAACCTATTTCTTCACCAAGCGGGGTTTCAGTAATTGTTTCTAATTGTCCTTCTAATGCCAATAATCGATCCGTTAGAGCAACTAAATCACCTGGAGTAGTTGATGACATTCTATCTTGAATAATTGAAAGCTCCCTTTCAATTTCATGAAGCGCATATCTACGACGATGTAATTCACTTTCTGCATCAAAGAAACGACTCTCTATTTGGCCCTCCAACATATTAGATATCCCAGATGAAGGTTTTGTAGAAAGTCTTGGAGAAGACGGAATGAGACGTCCACTAGGAAGTTCCTTGTTTGAAGGAACCCATTGATCTTCTTCATTTCTATCTAGATTGCTAACAAGTTCTACGTTTGGATCGAAGCCTTTTGGCAAAACATCGTCTAAAACCTCATCGACTAATTTTTTACCAACTAAATCAGGATCCCAATCGGTTTGAAAATTTGATCTTGGTGAAAGACTACGACCATCTAATAATATTGATACATCTCTATCATCTACAGGTATGAAACCCTCTGAGATTGAAGATAGAACTACTTGAAGAGCATTCAAAGATCCTGCCCATGTAGGAGAGTGTAGTACAATTGATGACAACATTTTCTCATCGATTGAGGCGCCTTCTGCAATGCTTCTTCTCCTAAGATATGCAATAAGTGTAGGAATACTTGGATCCTCTAATGTACCAATTGCTGCTCCTGTCAAAACTTGACGTAAATTACTGGAGGGAACTGATTCGAGAATTTCTAGTGAACGAGTTGTGCAAATAATCTGTATTCCATGATCAATAGCAATATGGAGGAGTCTACCTAAAGAATCATCTATTCCTTTAATGACAATTTCGTGAACATCATCAATCAATATTGCACCGGCTTGGCGAAATGCTTCTTCACAATCAGAGGGGCAATTATCAAGAGTCGAACCATCAATTCGGAATATATTACGATGTGGCATTACATTCTGAAGACTATCACCAATAGCAGAAATAAAATGTGTTTTACCTGTTCCTGAACCCCCAACTACAACAAATGGATTGAGTCTTTGCCCCGGTTCTTCCATAATCAGATCTGCAGCCCTTGCAACTGCATGATTTTCTGGTGAGGTATGCCAACGAGACCAAGATAACATTGAACGTGGTTGATGAATAAGAGGCCAAGTGAAAATAGATTCAATACTTGGAGAATTAATTGTATGCTCAGATTCTAATTCTGGATTTTTAGTTGATTCAATACCACGTTGTTCATCAAGAACTTGCCTCCATAACAGTCGACCTGGAGTGTTTATTGACGTTTGATTGGATGCGCTTTCTCGAAGACGACGTATTCCGTCTAAGACAAAATCAGTAGTATCTTCCTCTCCAAAGAGTCTTTTTTCTGCAGCTTGAGGATCTGAATGCCCAAGAAGATCATCTACATTAGAAAGTCCTCGCGGTCCAGAACGTCTTTGGATATAATGTTCTAAGGTCGGAGTTACTGACTTTTTCTTTACTGGTTCTTCGCCCAGTCTTACCTTTGCTACCCGAACAACATCAGATAACTTTCGACTCATGAAGAATCCTCCAAATTTTGTAACTGTTGTAATGCTTCAGAGGGTGATCTCTCTACTGTAGACATTATTTCACCTATATTTTCTCCCCTCTCAACCAATTTTGCCAAACGATCATAAAAGTTCTCAGGGAGTTCGGTTGAATCTAGTTTACTAGTTGTTGGAATAGATAAATCTCTACGTTGCTTGTGGGAAGCGGAGGCAAATTCCCTTGCAGTGGAAGGACGATCCATTGCAATAGTCTGAGCCGTTGATTTCTTAGAATTAGAATGGATTATTTCGTGGCGCCTTTCCTCTTCAAGACTTTTAGGCATCCAAACTTCATCAATTTCACGTGCATTCCTAAGAATATCTGCACTTGAATCATCTATAGTATGCTGCGTTTTTTCAAAATCAGGAATCTCTTTTCCTTTGGAAGGGATAGCACCCAGAGACATGGGTTCTTTTGTGTGTTCAACAATCTCGCGCCATCTAACAGCAGCATCTCTCAATCCATCTGTTCGAATTTGATGCTCTTCTGGAGGAACTACACGTCTAACTCTTGACTTAGGCTTATGATCAACAGTTGCAGAACGAGGTCCAATACGCTTGGTTTTTGACTGTTTTACTGGGCGTGGCGAATGAGGTATTTTCTGAACTAATTTTACTTGAGGCACTACAATTTCTTCTTCAATTTTAGTATCTAAAACTTCAATTGAATTTTCAACAATAACTTCCTCTGATCTATTAGAAGATGGCTCAATAGCCCATTCTGGTAAATCAAAATCTTCTAATTCCTCAGTAATATTTTCTTCAATAACTTCGTCAACAATTAATTCGTCGATTTTACTATCATTTACTTCAATGGGAGAAATTGTTGACTCAGACTTCCACTGATCCATTAATGAGCCGATATCTGGACGAATATCTTCAATTGGCTCAGGTAACTTATCAATCTCATCATTATTTGAAGAATTTAGCTCAGAGTTACTACCATCAGGTTCTATTCTTGGCTCAGCAATAGTAGTCATTGCGTGAATAATAAATGGATGTCCAGCTAACTTAGCACTTTGTCCACCCCATAGTGCCGCTGTATGTGTATCTAGCATCTCCATCTCTCTTTGCAACAATGCTCTTTCTTGAGGAGACATGGCTAATCCATCAATTGGACATAAGAGAAGATCATCAGATTCAGCAACTAGATCTGTTAAATTCCTTGTAAAATCATATACTCGATCAAAGCCATGTAAACCAATCAAAAACTCTAGTCCATCGATAACAACAACTGCACGAGGATTGGCAAAGAAGAAATCTTCAATCCTCCTCATTATTCCTTCCAAACTAGGGCCAATATCTCCAGAATTAATTGGTCTTTCAGTCAATCTAACGGATGAAGATTCATGAATTGCAAATTTACTTCTGAGACGTTCTGGGGGGATTCTGCTGAAGACTAGAATAGGTCGCCCTAAGGAAACCAAATTAGAAGCAATTCCCAATACACTATCTGGGATTTCATCATCAACTAACCAACTCTGACCGGGTCCAAATGAGGGACCTTCTTCCAATATAGGAATCTCTTTTTGAACTTCAAATTGTATTGATTCGTTATTTTCTCTGGAAAATTCTGATTCAATACTAGTCCATCTACTCTTAGTTCTCCCTAGAGAGACCAAATCTTGATGTCGACGATCTGACCACCAAGGTTGTTCTTCTAGATTTTGTATATCTGAACTTAACAATCTAGAGTAAGGATGTAAATCCATTGACTGAGGTATATGGGAACCTTCATGAACGGATATTCGGGCATCATCCATTGCAGATTCATGAAGGCATTTTTCCATTGATTCCTTCCCTCCAGTAGATGATGAATCAATGTTCATTGCAATAGACATTATTGGCATACCATCTAGTATGCCTAAATTCCCTACAAAGCCGTTATTTGAGGCCCTTTCAATACGTATATGCCCATTGAATCGAGACCGTGTGGCATCTAACATTAGTAGTGCTAAGACTCCAGGGCCACCCCTGCGTCTTTCAATTACTAATCCATCTGGTAGCTCCGCCATCACAGAACCCTCGTAGGAATGCATCCTCAACCCTTCTTGAACCCCCCTCCTAAATTCCCACTCCTGAACCTCATTTATTGAGAAATGAAGAATATCCAAAGAAGGTTCAAGCGCTTAGGGTAAATCAAAGAAAATAATAACAACCATTTGGCGGCCAATGTTGCTCTCCCAATCGATATACACTAGAGGAAAAATTATGGAAAAAACATTACCCTTATGGGATATTGAAGAAATCCGAGAAGAAATATTAGAAGAGTATCACTCAGTTCCAATTATTATTGCAACATTTCTGTCCATATTTTCTGGTTTCGCTTTTCTCCAATACTCTCAAATTATTGGTACTCTAATCATTTTTTTATCATTTATTCCTACTACAATAGTTTTCAAACAACAGATAGATATTAGATCAGTTCGTAAAGCATTAGAAATTATAGGTGTTGATGATGGACATCCTTGGCATCCAGCGGATGAAGGAGAAAGCACCAAAACTAGAGTAATGAACGTGATAGGTGAATGGATTCCTCTGCCACACTCTGCAAATATATCCATACATGAGAATTCCATTATCGAAGGATGGACAATCAGAGATGAAGATGAAGAAATACTACTAAAGTTAGGGCCAGAAATTCGACTCAATGATGCAATAAATATGGAGATTTACATTAATCAAGCACTTATTCTCTCAAGGGCACAAGAGTTTGAACAAGATCCAACCCTTACAGATGCACGTTTTAGAGAAAATTCAGCAGAAGGATTTCTAGAGAGAGAATGGTTGGATACAAGTCCTGGTCAAGTAGAGATTGAATTTGGGCAAATGGGACGCGCTAGAGAGATTCTCGGAAAATCTAGGAATTCGATACATTCGCCTTTAGATTCGGAAGAATGATGGCAACGGTCATAGGGTGGATGAACAAATTCACGCTTATGGAGGAGTGGCGAGATAGAATCGCCGCTTTACCCGAAGAACACAGAGAGATGTTCCAAGGTGGAACTCTTAGTCAATTCTTTCTCCGATGGCCACTAACATTCTCCCATCCTACATTTGTTGGAGCTTTCTATGGGCTACTAATATCCCTAGCATTACTCGGGCCTACTCTAATTGATCAAACATCAATTGGAGAATCATATAGTAATTCAATAAGGACTTGGTCAATCACTGCACTAACAATTGTCTTAATTTGTGGAATTCTTGGAGGTTTTAGTGCAATCATTCTTGCGATTACAAAACGAATCCCTCTAAGATTAGACCGGAGAAGGAAATTCATTTTCCCCATCCCATTCATTGGATTAATCCTATTCACCGTTTCAATTCTAGAACCTTCTTTGGGTGTCCCGGAGCAATTGGGTTGGGTGTTAATGCTAGCACCTGGACCACTATATGTTCATCTTTCATATGCACCTAGATGGAGAATGCTAGATCGGATGGCTAGGGGATTGAAGCCGATGGAAGGTCCAATTGAAGTAGGTAAAAAGAGAGAATCAGAAGACCAAGATATGTTAGATGCGATAGATGAAATTAGTGAAGAATGATTAAATTAAACCAATTGATTTACCTGCTTTTTCAAACGCTGTAAGTACCTGATCTAGATCTTCGCGAGTTAATCCTGCAGACATTTGTGTTCTAACACGTGCCTTATCTCTAGCCACCATAGGGAAAACAATGGCACCAACCATTACCCCTGAATTTCGCATTTCAGAAGAAAGACGCTTTGCTGTCGATGATTCTCCACACATTACTGGAATAATTGGGGTAGTAGATACACCTGTGTCAAATCCCAAGGACTCAAGTTCATTACGGAAATAACGAGTGTTTTCCCATAATCTCTGTACATGTTCTGGTTCGTCAATTATGACCTCCACAGCAGCTTTCTGTGCAGCGGCAACTCCAGGCGGTTGACTTCCAGAAAGTAACCATGAACGACTGTGATTTAGTGCATGAAGACGCATTTGTTCTGTTCCTGCTACTATTCCTCCTTGTACCCCCATTGCCTTAGAATAAGAGCCAACCTCAAAATCAACACGTCCTTGCAGACCAAAATGTGCTACAATTCCTCTCCCATCACCTAATACTCCTTCTCCATGACAATCATCAACGAAAACCATAGCATCATATTCTTCTGCTACTTTCACAATTTCATCTAATGGAGCAATATCTCCATCCATACTGAAAACACCATCTGTGATGATTAGTTTACGATTTGCATCTTGATTATCCTTCAACAATTGCTCTAAAGCTCGAACATCATTATGAGGATATACTGCTCTCTGAGCTTTTGTCAACCTAACCCCATCTATTATCGAACCATGATTTAGTTCGTCTGAAATTATGATATCTTCCTTGCTATTAACCAGAGTAGGAATTAATCCTACATTGGCAGTATATCCTGCAGAATAAATCAATGCTGCTTCTACCCCTTTGAATTCAGCAGCAACTCTTTCTGCCTCTAAATGAATATCCATAGTGCCTGCAATAGCTCTTACTGAACCACTTCCTACTCCGTATAATCTAGTAGCTTCTATCGCTGCGTCAACTACTTTTGGATGTGTAGAAAGATTCAGATAATTATTTGAAGACAACATGATAGTCTCTTTTCCATCAATAGATACCCTTGGTGCATTAGCAGATTCTAACACGGGAGGATCCCAATTCAGACCTGACTTTTCTAGTTCCGAATATCGTTCTCTCATCCAGTCGAGGTCCTTGGCCATGGACGGGGATAATCATGTCAAACATGATGGTTCCGTTCATCGCTGAGTTGAAACGAAAGGACGTAGAGGGAGATTTATGCGCCAGAACATCAGGGCGATGATTTTAGGAATCGCACAAGATGGAGGGGTCCCCCATCCAGGATGTTATTGCGACACCTGCCAATTTTATTGGGATAACCAGATAGTGCTATCCCCTAGTTCATTAGCAATCATTGATGAAAAACAGTTGCACCTCTTTGATGTAACTAGAAACCTAGATCGACAGTTACGAAAAGTTGGAAATAAAAATGTCACAGATATCTGGTTAACGCATGGACATATTGGACATATAGATGGAATAGGATTATTTGGAAAAGAAGTAATGAATCTAAAAAATGTTAGACTCCATGCTAGTGAATTGATGATAAAACTAATTGAAAATACTCCAAAATGGAATAAATTGATCGAAGATAAAATATTAATTCCAATCCAATTCAACAGTAATGAATCAATTCAAATTTCTGAAAATCTCAAAATTACACCAATACAGGTCCCTCATAGAGACGAATTAACGGATACTCATGCATTCATGATTAATGGGCCAGAAAAATCTTTACTTTATTTACCAGATCATGATACTTGGGAAGAAACATTGAACATGGTACAACAAGATAGCCTGATTGAATGGTTTGATTTCTTAGGCATAGAAATCGTTTTGATGGATGGCACATTTTGGTCTAAAAATGAATTATCCAGACAAGACGATGTCCCTCATCCACCCGTTGTAGAGTCATTAGAAAGATTAGGAAATGTAAAAGGAAAAGAATTAGAAGTCTTTTTCATTCATTTTAATCATACTAATCCTTTACTAATTCCTAAATCGAATGAAATCAAAAAGTTACTAGATTCTGGATGTAAAATTCCTATTGAAGGACAGCAATTTTTACTTTGATCAAAAAACGGAATACTAAATGTCGTAACTATTGTGATGACTTCATGCGACTATCTGGAAAAGTCACTAGTGGTCTTGGAAGAGCGTCAGTATTTATGTCACAATCGCATTACCAAGACCAATTTCGCAATATATTGGGGGCAACTGCATGGCCTGGAACGTTGAATGTTCATGTTGAGAATAATGACTTAAGCAGTTACATCGCTTTACGACAAAAAGCAGGAATTGATACACTTGATTTAGATGACGAATTCATCAACAAAGTATCAAAGATCGATACTTCAACTATTGAAGCAATGAGAATTAGAGGATTCCTTAGAGAAGGTAGATCGTTTGGAGGAGCAACCGCATATTTAGCAAAAATTAGTACTTCAGAATCAAAAAATATCTCCTGTGCAATATTAATTCCTGACCTAACACGCCATGTCGAGGTGATAGAAGTAATAGCTGATGTTTTCCTAAGAGAATCGCTAAATCTTAATGATGGATCAATCGTCAACCTTGACCTCATTGTTGACTGATGTCATTTCTAGTATCCACCCTCTTTGAAGTAACAAATCAATTTCTCTTCGAGCAATTTCTTGCCAACGCTCATGCATTCTTTCTTCACTGCTTATAGGAGGATTTGACCATGCTTGAACAGCCTCAATTGGCATCAAATCAAGACTCGGTAATGACGGATGATTTATGGTCCATAAAATCAACCAATCGGGAGAAGAGCGCCCAAAATCTATCGATTCATTAGGTCTATGCAGGGCACGAATAACATCTGATAATTCAATTCTATCGGTCGCAAGACCATGTAGCGCAGAAGCAATACGACGAACTTGATTCCATAGGAAAGATTCTGCTTCAATTCTAAATCCTACTACTCTTCCGTTAAAATCTACCCATGGAGTGCAACTATGAATAGTGCGAACTGTTGTTCTATCTTCTTCAACTCTGCAAAAATTGGTGAAATCATGGCCTCCTTCGAACACCCTACACCATCGAGATACTCGTTCAGGAGATACATCGATTGGCCAACCGGGTAAGGCTTGGAGACGATACAAGTATACTCGACGTCTTGCTATTCTAACGATGACGTCATCAGAAACGGCATATGCGCCCCAAACAAATATATCATCAGGTAATCTATCATTTAGGGCTCTCAATAACTTGTTTTCTCCTATGCTAGACCAACGTGAAGTAGGCATGTCGAATGAACCAAGATTCATTCTAACATGTACGCCTGCATCTGTTCGAGATGAAATCCATATATGGGTATCAGAATCAAGCCATTTAAGCTTCTTCAATGCTTTTTCTAACTCTCCTTGAACTGTACGAACGTCTGGTTGAAGTTGAGACCCATGAAATTTATCTCCAAGATAACCAAAACATAGTACTAGTCTTTGTGTATCAAAAACTTCGACTTCAGCTTCTTCAGCCTCAGTCATATTTCATCCTCATTATTCAAGTGCAAGATATTCTATTGCTTCATCAGTAGAGGCGAAACCCATTCCTAGAAAAGCAAATTCTACGGCAACTGGAATAAACTGCTTCGCAAATGCCTCGCTTCGATCGAAGTTTGTTTTGAAATCAATATTATCAATTAGCATTTTTGCCGCTTGAAATAAATCTGCTGTTACATCAAATTCATCAGATGAATCACCTAATTCTTTGAGTTTTTTCAATTCCCTAATCGCCTTAGGAATTCTATCAAACTCAATCAAAGCATTTGCTAAAGCTGCTTGATATTCAGTACTCTCTGGCTCCATTTTTGCTGCTTTTTGAAAATATGCAGCAACTTGTCCTTCGTTAATTCTCTCTTTTCCTTTTTCATCAAAATTTCCATTGGCTTGAATCTCGAAAAGTGCTGCCTCAGCCCAACCATGATATCCCACTGGACTGTCTCCGTGTGCATCGATTATTGCCTCAAAATTTTCCATCGCACCCATGTAATCTCCACTCATAATACATTGTGCTGCTTTAACTGATAATTCCTCATTCACCATGTGACCACCGGAGGGTCGTCTGCACCGGTAGTTCATCAACGGTGCGGATGAACTCTGATTATTCTACTAGGTCAATTTCAGAAGATTCTGCATCATTCTGATTAACAGATGAAGTACTTGATTCTTCATCTTCAGGAGCACCAGGTCGAGTACGCAATTCATTTACCAATGCATATACGTCCATAGGTTTCCTAATTCCATAGAAACAATCTTCAGGATCTAAATCTACAGTAGTTCTAGTTCGCTGAAGGCGAATAACTACAAACATTAAACGAATCATCCTAATAACGAAATTATTACTCTGATTAGTTGCTGCATCAGACACTTCTGATGCTGCACCAGTACCTACAGAAATAGAATCTTGTCGCAAACCCATTCCTGAAGCAGTAATTAGATGTAGACTACCATAACCTAGCATTCGTCCAATCAAACTTCTCTCAACTTTTAGATTCTCGATTTTAGTCAAACTAATAGCATGGCTATTCGCGTCGACGAACTTCAAAAATTCTTTCTTGAGGTAAACCTGCTTATCGGTAATCACATAAGTAAATGCACGCTGATACATCACTGTTAGTACAAACATTACTGAGGAATATAAAACTCCGAAGTAGAGATAAAAAGAATCATTCCAATCAGGCAGGAAACCAGCAGGAGTTTCTGTAACTAGACCAATCAATACTCCCAATGGTCCGTCTGTGAATGCCCATTCAATAAAGAAAAATCCAGGAGTTAATGAAATCAAAAGCAAGGAAATAGTGTACCATCGTCCTGAAGTACTAAAGTTTACAAAATTATTACACCATGTAATAAACAACATTAGTACAAAAAATCCAGTAATCCCAAATAGATCTGAAAGACCATGCAGGATCGACAAAATGGAATTCAATCCTCCTTCTCCAGATGGACCATCCATAGTAGCTCCCCACCAGAATAACATGTGTATTGAGAAAATGACAAAAACCAAAACATATCTTGGAAACATGGAAAGAAAACTAGGACTTGAACGGTAAAACGGTTGTTCATAAGTTGACATTTCAGGGACTGCCTTACGTGCAGCCTCTGTATCTAACCCCTGCTTGAATGACTCCATCTTCTCTCCCATAACCTTCCCTCAGATTCGTATTAGACGGGTTTGTATTTAACGAATTCCAGAATTTGAACAAATCAATGCAAAATACCCCAAGAATGCTCAGCATTCCCTCTAATCCAATCATAATCGGAAGCTGAGCGAATTTCAACCTCGTCCATAATAACTAATTTCTGAACCTTCAATGGATATTCGTTATAGGTAAAATGTGACTCTAAGCCCATTCTAGTGGGTTGATCAAATGTCCAATGTGCTCGACTTGTAGCATCTAAAATCATACTTAACTGAGTTCTACCGTTCCATACTCGAATCTTAAATGAAGGCAACGGATTACCATCTGTATCTAATAATGATTCAGAAGAAGATTGAATTAACTCAACTTCACATCGTTCAAATCGTTCAGTTCTACCTCTACGTGCATCATGGAATAAACCTGCAGTTCGAAGTGGCAATCTATGCTTATCCCTTCGTTTCCAAGGAGTAGAGTCATTTGCAGTAACTGAGAGGGAAAGGTGAGGCATAAACCAATCAAAATAAGAACCATCATCAAAATGTAAGAAGCCCCAAAACCAAGGTACTGAAGGGGCTTGAACAACAACCTTCTGAAAATAGGCTGTTCCTTCTACATTCTCACCATCAATTATTCCTGATGTTTTTGTGCCATGTAAACGAAGAATATCGTATCCCATCGAACCAGTGAATAAATTGTGAGATCTAGTTGCTGCTGAAAGTGGAGGGTTCCAGGGGGTCATCTCAAAATTGAAACTTGAAGGAGCACCTTGATCAATCATTTCCGGATCAGACATTAATCGCAACCAAAATGCGCTGTTATCGGGCCGAAGCCCCATAGATAAATCGTCTTCAGTCAGTGGGACTATGGCTCCACCTGCACTATCTGATGGCCATAGATCATGTCTTTTATCAAGAGCAAGCATTCTACACTTCCTTAGCACTAAGGGCTCAAACATTTTCTCTCCATCATACCACCATGCACATACCATCCCACCTAATGTATGTCCACCCTGTTTGTCAGTATCGAAACGCTGACCCTCCCAAGGTACTCCATTAACATCAATTGAAGCAGTATCTTTTGTTGACCAAAGAACCATCAACTGCTTAGAACGCTCAGGATGATCTTCACAAGGTAGTACAACTAGCCACCACCACCATTGCCAAGTCAAGCGATGTAATGGGGGCAAGAAATCGAGGCGCCAGAGGGTATCTATGTCCCCCTCGAAACGATCCATGGACAGCGAGGTGCAACACGGCTGATGAATTTAATACTCTAATCAATCTCTCTTCTACCCAAGAATGACTGGCCGATTAATACCCAGACACCTATGTAAAAAATCAAGAAAAGGGATGACACTAACAAGGAACCAATCGGGGAACCGGGAACAATTACTGGTTCATTCCAAAATATTGAGAAAACAACGGATGAATTGAATAATCCTGTTCCGATAATATCGTAGTAACCAGAATCAGGCCAAGCAATTAATGCAGCAGAATTGACCATTTCCAATCCCCAATGGGAAACTGAAAGCCAAGCTACCTTGCTCTGACCGGATGTAAGTAATGAAAAGAAAGCCATGATAAATTCCCATACCCCCATAACCATAGCAATGTAAATTCCGAACTTCTTTGAAATCACTCCTAATGCAGAAAAAGTAGTAGAATACGCCAATAATACTAGAGCCGCTGTAATACCAATAATCAACCAAACTGTTAGATCTTGGAAACGGAATAAAGAATCGCCAGGTCCAATAAAACTCGTAACTAACCCAACTAATAACGCCAAGACTACCATATAAGGTGCTGAAATTGACATGAAACCAAGAATACGATAGATGAAAAATTCAGCACGATGAATTGGCTTACCAATTAGATAATACATCGTTCCAGATGCCATTTCATCCCTGATTAATCCAGTTGCTAAGAATAATGGAATGAAAATTCCCAGCAAAAACAAAAAGGCAACTTTTCCGACGGCTAAAACGAATCCTCGATGCAATGATTCTAAAACAAATTCATCTTCAGACGGATCTTCATCTACCATATTATCTGCTTCAATAGAAATAAGATTCCCTTCTTCATCAAAAACGAGTTCTACGTCGCAATCAATTCCATTTCTATTGGAGTCTGACATGAAATAATCTTCCCAAATAAATTCTGGATTTGAAGTCCTACTGGGAATAATATCCCAATCTCTAATGCAATCACCGTCATCATCAAATCCTTGGCTTGTATCTCCAGAAGCAACGTCAATATCGAATCCATCTTCATCGATGTACATTGAACGAGGGTCCTGTGGGATAGGAGTATCAGAAGCGCCCACGAATTCCCCCCATTCAAGATACTGATACCATTTTTCTGATTCGACACCAACAGTGCCATTCAACTGAATTAATCCATTGAAACGTATATCTCCGCCAGAAGTTAAGCAAGAACGGCCTATTTGTAAATCATATTCTTCTTCGTATTCAGTACAATCACTGAAATTACCTACTTGTGCCCATCCTTTATTTTGTGAATTAGGAGGATCTCCAATCCAAGTGTATGAAGTGATTACTGCATTACCTCGATATGTATGATTCCCAGTATGATCCGCTTGATTCCAATTAAGCCATTCATCACTAACAAACACTCCAGAACCTGGGAATTCTGCGCTATTCCAATCGGACGTACCCCACTTTCGTTCCTGGCCAAGAGGGTAGCCATCTTCATCCCAATCTTCGGAATCACCATCATCATCCACAGGTTCAATTCCTTCAACCATTGCTTCAGCATAAGTTGCCAACAATAGCAACATGAGCATTAACCCAACTGTACCAATCACCCATGTAGATGCCCTCACTCTTAGCTGCCGCGCAGTAAACTCAATTATTGCACCTGCTTTTCTATCTAAGCCACTCCAAACACTGTTTAGAATAATCCTGTCAGGAAGAGGTTTAACAGTTGGACTAGAAGTAACTTGAGAAGAAACGGAAAGATGTTGATCAGAAGTATTGGGGAAATCTTGATCTCTGCTTTTCTCAGTCATGCTCTCCCCTCCATTAGATAGGCCAAAAGACTCTCGAGATTATCATCAGGATTCTGGATAGAAGAAACACGAAGTCCAGAAGAAGTAATCAAAGATGGGAGAACAGAATGAACTGCATTAAGATCGTTTGTCTGAATTTCGAGTTGTTGAGGAAATGGAAATCTGACTCCGTGTACTTCTTCCACGACAAGAGTTCGAGCTGCAAGTTCGCGTGGGCTATCTGTTGTCAATAGAATTCGGTGAGGATGTTTATCCAACATTCCACGTATTGCATGCAAATTTCCTAATGCCAATAAACGGCCATTATGAAGAATAACAATCTGCTCAGTAATACGTTCTATTTCAGAAAGAATATGACTGGAAACAATCACCGTTTTCCCCATTGAACCAATTTCTCGAATAACATTCATTATTGTGGTTCGTGCAACAGGGTCACAACCTTGGAGAGGTTCGTCAAGAATGATTAAATCAGGATCATTGACTAATGCATGAGCAATCTTAACTCTTTGACGCATGCCTTTGCTATATTTCCCAATCTGCTTGTGAGCAACATCAGAAAGATTTACGAATTCTAAAACATGGTCGGCTCTAGCGGATGCTTGTTCTCTAGTGAAACCATAGAGTCGGGCTAATGTTGAAACAAAATCATGGCCAGTCATCCAATCATAGAGTTTCTCTCCTTCAGAAACATATCCTACTCGAGAATATGGAGCAGGGTTGCGCCAAGGGTCTATTCCAAACAACCTAACTGTACCCTGACTAGGCTTCAAACGTCCAACTAGAATCTTAAAAAGAGTACTTTTTCCAGCACCGTTGGGACCTAGGATTCCAGTTACTCCTCCACCAATAGCTAAACTAACATCATTCAATCCGATTACCTGACCATACCATTTTGATACATGATCTAACATTACTGCAGGAACAGACTGATCTACTTGGAAACTAGTGGGAGTATGGTTACCAACTTGTTCCGGATCGGGAATCATTCTCTGGTCACCTCCAAACTATTTACTCTAACAGAGATGATGTATAACGAAATGATATTCATTGCAAGAAGAGATACCGCAGAAAAGGCTACTGGATGATCATATCCTGGATTTATTCCCATTACTAGTTGGCCGATGTGTGCTAGATTGTCATATGGGCTAAGAATGTATACAATACTACGATCGAACAAACTATCAATCAGAAATGCAACTAGTTTTGTGCCTAAAATTATTGACAAGAACCCAACCGCTGGAAAGAATTTTCCCTTTGAAATTGCAGAAAGAGCCATGCCTATTGAAGAGTACGTAATAATCAATAGAATACTAATCCCTAATCCAGAAACAAACAGAGGGAATGAATCAAACAAATATGCCCAACCATGGCCTTCTACAACTATGGCCAATGAATAATAT
>MDSV01250147.1_pt1 | contig 18514 bp, 18 predicted proteins | sample 810851 | NCBI WGS metagenome assembly MDSV01 (sample SAMN05326640, study PRJNA326480) | marine metagenome | isolation source: seawater | place: Atlantic Ocean: North East | collected 2012 | reverse complement strand
GGCTTTTATTTGACTACATTTATTGCTACCTATTCTTCATACTATCTACTAAAACTGGAAGAGCGGGATGAAGAATCAGACAAAGTATTAGATATGGTAAATTGTATAGTAGATGACTTAATTTTTTCTGATAGAGCTATGAATTCTCTTATAAGTGCTTCTTTGCAAGTTGAAGCCAAAAGTTACGCTAATGCAAAAAAAAGACTTTCAGAAAAACAACTACAAATATATAGAGAGAATAATTATGAAAGGTGGCTTAAAAAGATACTTATAATAGACGATAAAATACCAAAAAGAGATGATTTTTTGCTTACCTTTTTATCTTTTTCTCTAGAAGCAGGTGATGTAGATGGTGCTGAAAAAGTTTGTGTTAGAAAAAAAAGAGATAAAATAGATGCTTTTTGCAATTTAATTTTTGCTTATAAATATTTAAATAAGGAAAATTTGAAAAAAAGTGATATTTCTAAAGGAGTTTTTTATGTTAAAGAGGCAATTAATAAAGGAGTATTGAATGAAAAACTTTATGGGTGGTGGCTAAATGAAGATTTTACTTACGGTGACAGCTTTTTAGGGTTTAGCCCTGAAGGAATTCCGATGTCTCCAGACAAACTCTTTTTAATATCAGATTTTGAAGGAAAAAGGCTAGTAGAGCTGATACAAAATTTCTAGTGTGACATTTTAACAACAATATAAACCTTATTTTAAATTTATTAGATTAGCTGTTGTTTATTTATAAGATTTATCTTAGATTTATTACATTATATATATATAAGGAGAGATAAATGAAATTTTTAAGATTAACAATGGCACTGGGAATTGCAATTCTCTTTGCTTTATTGTTCCAATCAAAATCATTTGCTACTAGCTTGTATGGCCTTAGTTGTACAAATGATGCATATGGAACACAACACGGAGGTACATACGCTGACAGTGGTGACGCTAGTGCAGGAAGTGGTGCATATGGTATAGAACAATACGCTGGTCTTGACTGTGTTTATTCTGGTGGTGGTAGAACTAATAGTGTTGCTATAGTTTCTGGTGACGTTGCAAGAAATGCAGGTAATACTATAGTTGGTGCTATCAATTCAAGAATCGCAATGGCAATGAACATGAATGGTGATACAGCAGCGCATATGTCCTATTCTAATGATAGACAAGGTTTAGGTATGGCTGCCAATAGATTAGCTGGTGGTTTAAGTATCTGGACGAATTATACAAACTCTGATATGGAAAATACTCAAGCATTTGACGCAGCTAATAGAGGAAGAGATAGTAACCAGTATGATGGAGATAGTTCTTCTTTAACATTTGGTGTTGATAAAATGATTGGAAATGTACTAGTTGGAATTACAGGAACAACTTTAGAGTATGATATTGATACTGTTGTTAACACTGGTAAGTATGAAGCAGATGGAAATACTTATGGTATTTACATTGGTCTAAATACAAGTGCATTAACAATTTCAGCTGGAGCTGGTGTCGGTGATATGGATATTGATACTACAAGATTAGATCTTGGTACTGAGAATACTAACATTACCGGTTCTACAAGTGCGGATATCACTTACATGCACATCACTGCAAGTTCAATGTTACAAAGAGGAAGTTTCTCAATTATGCCTAGATTAAGCTATAGAACTTTTGAATTAGATACTGATGCTTTTACAGATATAGTACCTAATGACGCTAATACATTAGCTTCTGATACTCTGACTACCGCAGATGAAGCAGTTTCTGCTTTTAGTGCAAGTAGTGATGTAATGGAGCTTGGAGTAGGTATAGCAAGATCTGCAGGAAAGCTAACTCCATACATTGATTTAGCTTATGCTAGTGAGGACACAACTAGTGCTAATTATAACACAGAGACAACAACAGATAACTATGCTGATCAAAAAGCAACAGATGCAGATAGTTACTTTACTCTAGGAGCTGGTATTAATTTAAATATTAGTGGAAGAGTATCTGGTACATTGTCTTATGTAGAAATAATGGATAGAGACGATTACGACGAATCAACATTATCTGCTACACTTAAGCTAAGTTTCTAATCTTAACTTAGTTAATATTTGTTAAACTCCCCTACTTTTATTAGTAGGGGAGTTTTTTTATTCTACAGATTTATATTTAGTTTTTTGAATAATCAAAGTAATTAGTATCGGAACAAAAATAGTAATAATAATTAAAGTGATTAATAGTTCGTCTAAGCTATTGTAATCAGCACTTTCTAAAATAGATTTATTTTTATCATCCACTATCTCTCTTTTAATAATAAAAACCTTATTTAAATACTTAGTAAATAACTCTCTTGCTGATAAGGCTAAGTTTGTAAAAGATGCAAAAACTGCAAAAAATGTAGCTTTATATTTAAGAGGAGCATTTTTTGCAATCCATCCTAATAAAGGTATCATTGCTACCTGTCCAAGAGGAGATTCAACAGCTGTATTGATAAATGCTATAAACCTAGCATTAACTATACCTCCTGTAATTTCAGCCGTAACATTATGTAAGCCATAATACATAGAGAGACTAGGAAAATAAAGTAGTCCTGAAATTAAAGACAAAAAAATAAAAAGTTTTGCTAAGCTAGCTCTAATAATAATTTTTTTAAAAAAAAGCAAGCCAAGCAAGGTTATAAAAGCAGCATTTACTGAAAGATAAGATAAAAATGATTGGTCAAACCCTAAAATATCAATTTCAAACCAAGTTAGGCCAGACCCTGGACCAGGTATTGCCCTATAAACGAAAATTATAATCGCCGTACCAATTATAGTAAACTTTTTTTCTTTGCTTAGAGGTTTTACTAAATATCTCATTAAAAAAAAAATTAATATTAAAGAAGTAATAAGAACAAACTCTTGAGAAAAAGGAAATTTTAGACTTCCAAATAATATAGCAAAAAATACGAAAAAAATGCTTGCCATAAATATTTTAAAATCAAGTTTATTATTATCAGATAATTTATTAAATTTTAACTCAAATTTCTTTTTAAAAATACTCGATAAAACCACACCACTAATTGATAGTAATGGTATAAATAGGCTTAAAAAATATACTTTTGAATAGGATTCTAAAACTTCTACTTTCTGCATGTCTTTGATGCCAGAAAAAAAATAAATATTTAGCAAACCTACTAAAAGAGATCCTAAAATAATTGAAAATCTTCCGTATAGTTGAAGAAGCATATGCTCATTTCTCTTTGAAACTTTTATCTTATCAAATTTTTTTCCTTTGCTTTCTACAGCTTCAACTGTCATAGCGTCAGCAACTACATCTTGAATTACATAGCCAATTGGAGTCAATATTGAACTTAAAATAAACCAGGTTTCTGCTGGTAAATATACTTCCATTAAATCCCTTTTGGAAATTAAAAAAAACATTATTAATAAACTTTTAAAAATAATTAGAGCCCCTATAAGAACAAGGTAGTTCTTTTTTTTCCAAAACTTATCTACTATAAAACCAACAGGCATTTTTAAAGCCCAAGGTATTCCGGCCCAGAAACCTATAGAAGCTATAAAAGCGGCTGAAAGATTTAGATAGTCCTTAAGAAAGAAAATTCCTACTATTCCAGTTAAGCCTGATACGCCAGCAGATAAATAAATTAATAATGGAGGAAGATATATCCATCTAAATAACATAAATTATTTACCTATTATATTTATCTTCAAACCTATAAATATCATCTTCTTCAAGATAATTACCTGTTTGTACTTCTATCAAAACCAGGTTTGTTTTTGTGTTATTTTCAATTCTATGAATTTCACCTTTTTTTATAAACGTAGACTCATTCGATTTGAGTAAAAATTTATTTTTTCCTTTCGTAATTGTTGCAGTGCCGCTAATAACTACCCAATGCTCTGATCTTTTTAAATGTTTTTGAAGGGATATTCGTTCTCCAGGAAGCACTAATAGTTTTTTGACTTTATAACCTTTTTCATGTTTAATGTTTTCAAATAACCCCCAAGGTCTGCTTACCAAAGCATCATCATAAGCTTCCTCTTTTTTTTTTTCTATTAATAACTTCATAATATCTCTTAAAAAATGAGGGGAGTCTTTTTTAGTAACTAGTATAGCATTTTTAGTATTTACTATTACCTGGTCACTTATTCCAGAAACTACAATTAGTTTTTCATCTGAATAAGTAAAATTATTATTAGAATTAATAGAGATTATGTTTCCAAAACTTTTTCTTACTTTATACAAAGCATCATAGGTTCCGAGATCGCTCCATTTCTCTTTATAGGGAACTACTAGCTTGGTAAAATTTTTTTCTAAAATTGCGTAATCTACAGACTTTTCTTCTATTTTTTCAAGATTTTTTTTATCTAGAATATGAAACTCATTTTCTAGTTTAGCAGATTTACATGCTGCTATTGATTTTGTATAAATATTCTTACTAAATTTATTAAATAGTTCTATTAATACTTTATTTTTAACTACTATGATCCCAGTATTCCATAAGCTATTATTTTTAATTAATTTCTCTGCTATTTTTTTTGATGGCTTTTCTATAAAACTCTCTATTTTAAAATAATTATTTATTTTTTTTTTAGAAGGAATTATGTACCCATAATTACTATTAGGTTCTTTTGCTTTTGCCCCAATTGTTACTAAGAAATCTTTTGAAGCTAGTTTTATTGCTTTTTCCAGGGTTTTAACAAATTTCTCTTTACTTTCTATATAATGGTCAGATGGCATTATACACAAAATATCTTCACCTTTACTGAAATAGGATGCAAAAACACAGGCTGGAGCAGTATTTTTTTGTAATGTTTCTAAGATTATTTTATCTGTTTTTAATTTGAATTTTTTCACAAGTTTAAGAATTTCAAATCTTTGAGAGATGTTAGAAATTATTAATGGAGAATAAAATGAAGGGCCTGAAATTCTTTTTATAGTATCTAAAAATAAAGAACTTTCATTATTAAATATGTCTACAAATTGCTTAGCTAAATTTTTTCTGGATATAGGCCATAATCTAACTCCAGAACCTCCAGATAATATAACTGGCTTAGCCTTCATTTAATTTTGAAATATTATCTAGATATTTTAAAACATTGATTAGATCAGCTTGTTTTGAAATACCTCTGTAAGACATTTTAGTTCCAGGAGCCCAAGTTTTTGGATTTTCTAAAAATAAATATAAATTTTCATATGACCAATTCAAGGAATTTTCTTTTAATGCTTTTGAATATTTATAGCTCTCCAAGGAACCTACTTCTCTATTCATAACTTTAGCAAGTGAAGGCCCTACCTTATTTTTAATTGGAAGTTCAAAGCTATGACAAGCACTACAATTTTTGGTAGCAAATTTTTCACCTGCTACTAGGTTTGCTTTAGTTAAAAGCTCTTCTATATCTTTTGATGAAATAATACTATCTTCTACGGTTTGGGGATCAGAAATAACTTTATCTTCACCTCCTTCTTCTTCAATTAAAAAAGAAATTTTGTTTCCTGTTTTTTTTGGGTGGTAAAGAAGTTCACTTATGAAAGATGACAGCAGTAACACTAAAATAGCTGAAAGTATAGCACATAAAACTTTATTAAATTCTGCTGACATTATTTTTTTTTCTCATTTTAATTAACAATATATTATATTATTATAATCTTTTTTACTAAGTAAAGTTTATTATTAAATGGTTAAAGCTTTAATTATTATTCCAACCAGAATGTCCTCTAGCAGATTTCCAGGAAAACCGCTTATTAATATTGAGGGTAAAACAATGTTAGAAAGAGTTTGGAGTCTTGCTAAAAAAGCAAATATAGGAGACGTCTATGTAGCTTGCTGTGACAAAAAGATAAAGGATTTATTAATAGAAAAAAATATCCCTTATATTTTCACTAGAAAAAATTTAAAAAGTGGAACAGATAGAGTTTATAATGCATTTCAAAAAATCAAAGATAGAGCGAGTTACAATCTGGTAATAAATTTACAAGGAGATATTCCATTTTTTAACCCTAACTATCTAATAAGACTGTATAATCTATTTAAGCTAAATAATTATAAAATGGCAACTTTAGCTAGTCCCATTAAGGAAAAAGATAAAATAAAAGATCCTAATATCGTAAAGATTGCAATGGCTAGATATAAAAATAATACTTTTAAAGCATTATATTTTTCTAGATTGCCTATACCACATGGTTCAAAAAATTATTTTGAGCATGTTGGGGTTTACGGATATACTCCTAAAACTTTAAAGGATTATGTCTCTATGCGAACTAGTAAATTAGAAAATAGTGAGAGGTTAGAGCAACTAAGAGCCTTAGAAAATTTTGTTGATATTTATGTAGCATTAGTAAATAGACCTCCCATAAGCATTGATACACCAAATGATTTCAAAAAACTAAAAAAAACATTAAATATTAAGGACTGAACTATGAGTATAAAAATAGCTTATCAAGGAAGACCAGGAGCATATTCACATTTAGCATGTAAGGAGGCGTTCCCTCAATCAATTCCTATAGCATGTGAGACATTTGAGGAAGTATTTGAGAAAACTAATAAGAGGGAAACCGAAATTTCTTTTATACCAGTAGAAAATTCTCAAGCTGGTAGAGTAGCTGATATTCATAATTTGCTACCTAAGACAGATCTTGTAATAACTGGAGAATATTTTTTGAAAATAAACCATCAGCTATTAGGCATAAAAAATACAAAATTAGAAAATATTAAATTTGCTGTAAGTCACTTTCATGCATTGGCACAATGTAGAGAATTTCTATATTCAAAAAAAATCAAACCTATTTTAGGAACTGATACAGCTGGAGCAGCAGAGGAACTATCAAAAAATGAGAAGAGAGATACTGCAGCAATTGCATCATCTCTAGCAGGAGAAATTTATAATTTAAAAATACTCAAGGATAATATTCAAGATGCTCATCACAATACAACTAGATTTTTTATTATGAAAGATAAATTAGAGGAAAAAAGAATTGAAGGAGCTAAATATATTACTAGTTTTATTTTTAAAATAAGAAATATGCCTTCAGCTTTATATAAAGCACTAGGAGGGTTTTCCAGTAATAAAGTTAACATGCTAAAACTTGAAAGTTATATGGTTAATGGAGCTTTTACAGCGACCCAGTTTTTTGTTGATATAGAAGGTCACCCAGATGATGATAATGTTAAATTAGCATTCGAAGAGCTTGGTTTTTTTTCTAAAGAAGTTAAAATTCTTGGTTATTATCCATCTGATAGCTTTAGGAGCGAAGTGATCTAATTTTTTTTAAGCCAATCATTTATAAGAGAATATGCAATTGCTTCCTTTCTAGGGAGTATAAGTTTTCCTTCTTTTTCAAGATCAATAACTTCTTTTGCAGAAAACCATTTTGCTTTTTCAAGCTCACTTTTATTTAACTTGATTTTATTTGATAAGGCTGTGGCCTCAAACCCTAGCATTAAGTTGCTATTAAAAGGCCAATATTGAGAGTATCGGTATTTTATTTTTTTTAACTCCAGACCTACTTCTTCATATACTTCTCTTCTTAAAGCTTCTTCAGCAGTTTCATTTTGCTCACAAAATCCTGCTAAACAAGAGTAAAGATTTTTGTTCCATTCAATATTCCTTGCTAGTAAAATTTTTTCTTTATGTACTATATTTACTATTACAGTAGGATAAACAGATGGAAAAGATTTCTTGTAACAATTTTTTTTACTGCATACTAAAGAATTACCATTATCGCTTAGTCTAGTTTTGCTACCACATTTTCCACAGTATTTATTATTAACTTGCCATGAGTATAATGAATAGCAGGCAGACACAATGCTGGCTTTGTCTCGTTGTAGATTATATAAAGTTTCTCTAATATTTAAAAACTCACAATTTTTAAAAATAATATTCTCTAATCTTTTTTCACCTAAATCACAAAGAATAAAAATTTTATTTTTTTTCTTTGTTACATATGAAAGAGTAAAGGATTGCAAGCTTTTACAAATTCTATTTTTTTTATAAAAAAATGGATCTTTATTTTTAGCTATGATTCTTTTTTTACTAATAAATATAAACTGGTAAACTGAGTCCTTTAAATTAAATAGTTTTTTATTAGGAATGAATCTTAATTGTTCAGAGAATTTATCCTTTAAAAGCGAGTAAAAATTTAAATTATTCATTTTTTAAGTTAATAGTATCTATTAAATTAAGATTTTACATGATAAAATCTTAAATGGAAGGCTTCTTGGATATACTAAGTATGAACCCAGTCAGATCTGAAAAGAAGCAGCTGTAATATGATGTGTAGGTTAAGAAGTCTTCCAAAAGAGAGTTTTTATGGAAAAAATAGTTTTTTCGAGAAAATATAGACCAAAAAAAATTAGTGATGTAATAGGACAAGATTTTGCTGTTAAAACAATAAAAAATTCGTTCGAATCTGAAAAGATAGCACATGCTTTTTTATTTACCGGGATTAGAGGAGTTGGAAAAACAACAATTGCTAGAATAATGGCAATGGGGTTAAACTGCTCTGCTGTTGAAAAGCCAACAGCTAACCCATGTAATGAATGCATTAACTGCAAAGAAATTTTAAACGACAGGTTTGAAGAAGTTTTAGAACTAGATGCAGCCTCTCATACAGGTGTAGAGGATGTTAGAGAAATTATTAGTTATATAAAATATAGGCCTACTAAGGGGAGATATAAAGTATTTATTATAGATGAGGTTCATATGCTATCTAATTCTGCATTTAATGCACTTTTAAAAACAGTAGAAGAGCCTCCGGAGTATGTAAAATTTATTTTTTGTACTACTGAACTCAATAAAATACCTATTACTATTTTATCAAGGTGTCAAAAATTTGAATTAAATAGAGTTTCAAAGGAAAGAATTTCTCAAAATTTAAAAAATATTATAACCTTGGAAAGCTTAAAGGTTTCTGATGAAGCAATATATAATATAGCCAAGTTTTCAGAAGGCTCTATTAGAGATAGTATCACTATTTTAGAACAAGCATTACTTTCCTCCGAAAATGGTGATGTTGCAGTTCAAGATGTAGATAGTACTATAGGGTATTCAGGAAATAAATTATTATTAGAAATTTATACAGAAATTTTAAATGGAGACAGTAAATCTTCTATTAACAAATTGAATGAATCTTATGAAAGGGGTTCTAACCCAGATATAATTATTAATGAGTTGTTGCATTTAACTCATAGCTTGCTCAAGTTTCAATCAACAAAAGAATCTGGATCTATTTATGATGAATATAATAGGGAGCAAATAGATTTACTTTTAGAAAAAACTTCCTTGTCAAAGTTAAATCAGTTTTGGCAAATACTATTAAAGGGGAAAGAAGAAATTAGAATTGCTTCTAGAGGGATAGAGGCTTTGGAGGTTATCTTAATAAGATTAGTTTATACTTCCAAACTTCCATCAATTGAAGAACTTTTATATTCTATAAAAAATAAAAAAGATAATGATTTAAATGTAAATATTGATAATAATGACATAGGAAATGATCTTAAAAAAATTCTAGATATTTTTCCAAAAAGTAAGTTAATAGAAAAATAATTATACAGGAGAAGATATGCAAAATATGGGAGCCCTACTTCAGCAAGCGCAAATGATGCAAAAAAAAATGCAGGAGGTAGAAAATAAACTAAAAACTATTGAAGTTGAAGGTCAGGTAAGTAGTGGAATGGTTAAAGTAACCATGAATGGCAAGGGAGAAATTAAAAAAATTAAAATTGATCCAAGTCTAAAAGAAGATGTAGAAATTATAGAAGATTTATTAATGGCAGCAATAGCTGAAGCAAAGAAAAAAGCAGACAACCTATCAGAAATGGAGATGAAAGCAGTTACAGGGGGTATGCCTTTGCCTCCTGGAATGAAATTTTAAAATGAAATCTAATGAAATAGATCTTTTAATCCAACTGTTAAGTAATTTACAAGGAATAGGCCCAAGGTCAGCAAGAAGAATTATTTTACAATTGATAAAAAACAATAATAATTTAATGAAACCATTGGCTGACTGCTTGCATTCCTTGTCTAGTAAGATTAAAACTTGTATTAATTGCGGAAACTATTGTATGGACGATTATTGTGATATCTGTATGAGTGAAAAGAGGGATAAGAGTTTGTTATGTATAGTGGAAGAAGTTGCTGACCTATGGGCTATAGAAAGAGGAAGAATTTTTAACGGTTTATACTTTGTTCTAGGAGGAACTCTTAATGCTATAAAGGGAATGACTCCTGAAAAGTTAAACATAAAAATGCTTTTTAAAAGACTAGAAAGCAAAGAAATAAAAGAAGTAATTTTGGCTACATCAATAACAACATCAGGTCAAACTACTGCACATTATCTATTAAATAATATAAAAAAACTTGATATTAAAGTAAGTCGTTTGGCAAGAGGTGTTCCCGCAGGTGGTGAGCTAGATTATTTAGATGAAGCAACCTTAGGACAGGCGCTAAATGAAAGAACATTAGTTTTTGATAGAATAAATTATGACTAATTTAAAAATAATTATAGCTCCAGATCCTAGACTTTTAGAAGTTTCGAAGCCTGTTATGGAAATAGATCAAGATATAAAAATCTTATTAAAAGATATGCTGGAAACAATGTACAAAAGTAATGGAATTGGGTTAGCTGCCCCTCAAATAGGAATTTTGAAGAGGTTAGTAGTCATGGACTGCTCTGACCAAAATACAAAAAAAAATCCTATGAAGTTTGTTAATCCAGAAATATTAAACTTTTCATCAGAGTTAAGTGAGTTTGAAGAAGGATGTTTATCTTTACCAACACAGTATGCTAAAGTAGAAAGACCTAATAGTATAGAAGTTCAATACAAAGACGAAAACGGAAGAAAAGTTAAAAAGTTATTTTCTGGAATTGAAGCTACATGTTTGCAGCATGAAATAGACCATCTGGATGGAAAATTATTCGTTGATCATATTAGTAAGTTAAAAAAAAATAGAATAATTAAAAAGCTAGAAAAAATTAAAAAAACAAAAAGTTACTAAATTTTATAATGAGACATAGTCTAAGAATTATTTATATGGCAGGTGGTGCTAGTTATACCTTAAATCCTTTGAAAGTGATTTTAGAATCAAAACATAATTTAGTGCACGTTTATACTAAATATCCAAAGCCATCAGGCAGAGGAAAAAAAATACTTACTAATCCGCTTCAAGAGTTTTTGGAAGAAAAAAAAATACCTTTTTCTTATCCTAAAAACTTTAAATCTGAGGAAGAAATTAATAAAATAATAAATCTTAAGCCTGATATTATTTTGGTTTTTTCTTATGGGAATATTTTGCCTAAAGCTATATTGGATATTCCTAAGTGGGGCTGTATTAATATTCATGCTTCTTTATTACCTAAGTGGAGAGGTGCGGCTCCAGTACAATACTCCTTATTGAATAATGAAAAAGAAACGGGATTTTCTATTATGATAATGAATGAGCAAGTTGACGAAGGAAAAATACTATATAAAAAGGTAGTAAAAATTGAAAACAATGATGACTATAAATCCTTATTAAATAAATTAATTGAATTAGCTAGCTTTTCAATTTTAGATGTTATAGAAAATTTTGTGCAAGGTATAATTAAGCCCATTGAACAAAACCATAAATTAGCAACATATGCTCACATAATTAAAAAGCATGAGACATATTTAGACTTTAATGAAAGCGCAGATAAAATCTTAGGTAAAATAAGAGCATTTAATCCTAACCCGGGGGCAAAGTGCTTTATTAATGGAGAGTTGGTTAGAATTATTAAGGCAAAAAAAGAAATTTTTAAAAAAAATAATTGTAAACCTGGTACTATACTAGATAATAAACTTCTAATATCATGTAAATTAGATGGTGTTAGACCGATTATTGTTCAGAGAGCTGGTAAAAAACCTTTAAAATTATCAGAGGCTTTAAATGGTTGGAAAATTATTCCAGGCACATTAATAAAAAGCAAATTACAATAGGGAAAACATGAGTTTTACAGGATCAATAACATTATTTAAAAAAGAAGTTGCAAGATTTATGAAAGTATATCAACAAACTGTAGTAGCACCTGCTTTTACTTCATTATTGTTTTTACTAGTAATAAACGTAGCTATAGAAGATAGAATAAACTATAAATTTAATTATATAGATTTCTTAGCTCCTGGATTAATTATTATGGGAATGATGCAAAACTCATTTGCAAATACATCCTCATCTTTGTTATCTTCAAAAGTTGCTGGTAATATTGTAGATTTACTGATGCCGCCCTTTAAGGTTAATGAAATTATAGCAGTTTATAGTTTGGCGGCAATAATAAGATCAGTACTAGTTGGGTCTTTAACCTTTTTCATAATGATTCCTTTTGTAAATTTTGAATTATTAAACTTTGTAAATTTAATTATTTTTAGTCTGTTAGGATCTTTTTTTCTTGCATTAATTGGTTTAGTTGCAGGTATCTGGGCAGAAAAATTTGATAATATGTCAGCGATTACTAACTTTATAATTACTCCTTTAACATTTTTATCAGGTACATTTTATTCTATTGATAGATTAAAAGAACCATTTTATACTATTAGTGTATACAACCCCTTTTACTATATTATAGATGGATTTAGAGGTTCGTTTGTTTATGTTGACTCAGAGACGACTCTTAATGGTGTGGTTTATTTAACTGCTTTAAATGCTATAATGTATTTGGTATGCTACTATATACTTAAATCAGGTTGGAAACTTAAGTCCTAGGTTCATTAGATATGAATAACTATATTTTGCCCACATATAAACGAATAAAGCTTGAATTTTTATATGGAAAAGGTTCGTGGCTTTATACAAAAAATGATAGATATTTAGATTTTAGTTCTGGCATAGCAGTAAATTGCCTAGGGCATTCTAATAAAATTTTAAAAAATGCACTTCAGACGCAATCTAATAAGCTATGGCATACCTCTAATCTCTATAAAATATCTAAGCAAGAAAAAGTGGCAGAGCAATTATGTAAATTATCTTTTGCTGATAAAGTATTTTTTTGTAATTCTGGAGCTGAAGCTACTGATGGCGTCATTAAAATAATAAGAAAGTATCATTATGAAAATGGAAATAAAAAAAAAAATAAGATTATTGTTTTTAATAATGCCTTTCATGGAAGAACATTGACTGGCATTTTAGCAGGTTCTAATGAAAGTCATAGAGAAGGATTTTTACCTCATGCTAAAGCCACTGGAGGATTTATAAGAGTGGATTATGGAAGCATTGACGCTATATCTAAGGTCATAGATAATAATATTGCAGGCATTTTTTTTGAACCAATACAAGGGGAAGGAGGAATAAATGTCGCAGACATTAATTATCTCAAAGAAGTTAGAAGAATTTGTGATAAATATAATATTTTACTTGCTTTAGATGAAGTGCAATGTGGTATAGGAAGAACGGGAAAGCTTTTTGCTTATCAATGGAGTAATATAAAACCAGATTTATTGACTTCTGCTAAAGGTTTAGGAGGAGGTTTCCCAATAGGAGCTGTGCTGATGACAAATAAGGTTGCAAAAAAAATGAATTTTGGTTCTCATGGTTCCACTTTCGGAGGAAATCAACTAGCTTGCTCTGTAGCTTTAGCTGTCATAAGAGAAATAACGAAGAAAAAATTTCTTAAGAAAGTTGAAAAGTATGGGTTTTTTTTGAAAGAAAAGCTTGAAATATTCAAAGCTAATTACCCTACAATTATTTCATCGATAAAAGGAAAAGGATTGCTTAGCGGTATAGAATTAAATATACCTACCGATACTTTTTGTAAACTAGCGAGAGAAAAAAAATTATTATTAGTTCCAGCAGCAAACAATGTAGTTAGAATATTGCCGCCATTAAATGTAAAAAAAAATGAAATAAAAATTGCTATTTCTGTTATAGAAGAATGCTTAAAGGAAGTAAGTTGACTAGAAATTTTTTAAATTTGTCTGATATTAATAAACCTGAATTAAGGAGTATTTTAAAAAGAGCTTCTGACTTAAAAAAGCAAAGAAAAAAAAATAAGAATCTAGCTACCTTAAAGAATATAAACTTAGCAATGATTTTTGAAAAACCATCTACTAGGACTAGAGTATCATTTGAGTTGGCCATAAAGGAGTTAGGCGGAAGATCAATAATTTTAGATGAAGCAACTACCCATCTTTCTAGAGGAGAAACTGTGCCTGATACTGCAAGAGTATTATCAAAATATTGCAATATTTTAATGATAAGAACAACTAACCATAAAAAACTTATTGAATATTATAAGCATTCAAATTTGCCAATAATCAATGGTCTAAGCAACCTATCACATCCTTGCCAAATATTAGCAGATATCATGACTTTCAATGAAAAAAGAGGCCCTATCAAAAACAAGAAGTTTGTCTGGTTAGGAGATTTAAATAATGTCTTATATTCTTGGATAGAAGCGGCTTTTATTTTTAACTTCTCACTTATTATATGTTTTCCAAAGTTAATAAAGATTTCAAAAGAATTTAAAGAAAAGATAAAGGTAGCTAGCAAAAATATTAAAATTGATAATAATCCTCAATTAGCATGTAAAGATAGCGACTGTATAATTACAGATACATGGTTTTCCATGGGGAAAAAACCAACGAAAAATTTATTAAAAGCTTTTAAACCTTACCAAGTTAATAAAAAAATTATGAGAATTGCAAAAAAGAATGCAGTATTTATGCATTGCCTTCCTGCAACTAGAGGGAATGAAGTTACTTCAGATGTAATAGACGACTCAAATTATTCATTAGTTTGGAGTGAAGCGGAAAATCGATTACATGTTCAAAAGGCAATATTAGAGTGGTGCTTAAAAAAAATATGAAAAACTTCTTTATATTCTTTATAATATCACTTTTTTTAATTTCTTGTTCATCTAAAAAGCTCTCCAATGAAGAGGTTGAATTACATAATTTTAAGTCTATTTTTCTCAATGTATATGACTACAAGATGGTATTGGAAGATAAAAGTTTTAATATGCCCAGCTATTTAGGTTTTGAGAAAACTTTTTTATTAAAAGAATTAACTGAATGGGGAAATAAGAAATTTAAGGTAACTGGAAAACAAAATAGTCTCTCACTAATTATTAATGATTTTTCTTTAGAAAAAAAAAGTATTAAAAAATACAAAGGGCTAAAAAAGATTTTTTTTTCTGAGGAAACAGTTGAATATAATCTAAAACTAGAATTATCACTCAATTTTATTGATAAAGATAAAGCTTCGAATATACTAAATCTTAATGGCAACATTTCATTTTTTATAGATGATAGTCATAGTATGAGAAAAAAAAGAAAATTTTTGTTGGCTTCTTATTATGAGCTAATAAAAAAAATGGATAAAACATTAGAACATGAAATAAATAAAGAAACTTTTTCAAAATTTATAACTAATTTATAGAGTTTTGAAGGATTTGTATGACCTTATTTTTTTTATATAAATAAAATAAAGAACCTAGCCTAGGGCCATTATCTGATCCAAACAATATCTGGTAAAGTGATACAAACCATTCCCTCAAATTTTCAGGATAAATTTCTTTTCCATATTTATAAATTAAACTTTGGTATTCTTCTGCGCTTAGTTCTTCTTTGTTTTCTAAGATATCATTAATAAGACATTGAATTATATGTTTTTCTTTTTTATTAGGTGTTCTTTTCTTTAGTTTTGGTAAGATAAAATTTTGAAAGTATTTCATTGCAAGTTTAGTAATTTTTTTTAAATTCTCTTGCTCTTCAGATTTTAAATTACCTTTTATATACAATAAACAAAATTTATTTATTGTTACTTCATCAGAAGTATTTAGAGCAGTTACTAAATTTATTAGTGTTGAAAATTCTATAGGATAAGTGTCTCTAGGAATATGTCCCTCATGTATATGCCAAATTGGATTTTCCAAGATTTCTTGTCCTTTCTCTTTTGTATTTTTAAAATATTTTTTGTATTCATCCATGCTTTTCGGAATACAATCAAAATATAGTCTCTTGGCTCTACGAGGATTTTGATACATAAATAGAGATAAACTCTCTTTAGTGCCATACGTCATCCATTCATCAATACTTAATCCATTTCCTTTGGATTTTGATATTTTCTCACCATTTTGATCAAGAAAAAGCTCGTAACTCATATTTATAGGAATCTTTTTATAAATAAATTTCGCAATTTGTTTTGAAAGTTCAAAGGAAGGGATTAGGTCTTTTCCATTCATTTCATAATCTATTTTTAATGCAGACCATCTCATTGCCCAATCAACTTTCCACTGTAGTTTACAATGTCCTTTTGTAACTAAGGTTTCTACAAATTTATTATTATCATTTTTATAGGCAATAATACCATTTTCTTTATTTACTACTTTTATAGGAACTTCTAATACTTTTCCAGTTTCTTTGCAGATAGGTAAAAAAGGAGAATAGCTTTCCCTTCTTTCCTTCCTTAATGTAGGCAATACAATATTCATAACATTTTCATAATTTTCTAGAACTTTAAGAAGGGATTTATCAAAAAATCCTGATTGATATTTTTCAGTTGATGAAATAAATTCATAATCAAAGTCAAATTGATTTAAGAAATCTTTTAATAAATTATTATTTCTATCAGCATAAGAAGAATATTTTCCAGTAAAGTCGGGTATAGAGCTTAAAGGTGAGTTTATATATTTTAAAAGTTTATCAGGAAAAGGATAATCCTCTGGAACTTTTTTTAAAGCATCTAGATCATCGGAAAAAGTGATTAGTTTTGAATTTAAGTTTTTTATATTTTTTAAGGCATTTCTTACCATATTGGTTCTTAAAACTTCAGCAAAGGTTCCTATATGTGGAACTCCAGAAGGTCCATACCCAGTCTCAAAATTAATAGTTTGAAGGGGTTCCGAGTTTTCAAGTTTTTTTAAAATTTTAAATGCTTCTACAAAAGGCCAAGCCTTAATATTTTTTAAATTTATATTGTTATCCATTTATAAATTGCTAATTAATTTTTTTAATATTTTTATTGATTAAAGGTAATACAAAAAATATCATAAAAAACAATGTTAAAGGAAAAATTATCCATACTTTAAAAAACACCCACTGATCACTAGAAAAGTTTCTCCAAACAATTTCATTTAATACAGCTAAAAAAATAAAAAAATATGACCATCTTAAAGTCAACTTTTTCCAAGTCTCATCATCCATCTTAAATGCTTGAAAGGCAATTTTTAAAAAAATTTTATTGAACTTTAAACCTATTAAAAGGACAGAAGAAAATACTAGATTTATAATAGTAGGTTTTAATTTAATAAAATCAGGATCTTGTAAAAATAAAGTTAAACTGCCAAAAAATAATACAAAAACTCCTGTTACAATGGGCATCCAAGGAACTTTTTTATCTATATACCATGCTACAGGAATTGCTATTAAAGAAGTTAGAACTAGAAAAAACGTCGCTTTAAAAAACTTATCCGGCAAGGTAAAAAAAAGATTATAGATGGTATCTATTATTTGAATATTTTCTACTGAGTTTACCGTAAAGAAAACAGCTAAAGGTAGAATTTCAAAAAAAAATTTAATGTAAGCTTTCATCGTTTTCACCAAAATCATTCCCTATTAAAGCATTTATAAAATCTTTAGCATTAAAGTCAATAAGATCATCAATTTTTTCTCCTACGCCAATAAAATGTATGGGGGTCTTATACTTTTTAGAAATACCAATTAGAGACCCTCCTTTTGAAGAACTATCAAGTTTAGTCATTATAACTCCTGTGATTCCTATAGATGAGTTAAAGGCTTCTAATTGTGAATAAGTATTTTGTCCAATTGTAGAATCTAGAACTAAAAGTTTATGATGGGGTGCTTCAGGATCATTTTTTTGAATAGTTCTTACTATTTTTTTTAGTTCATCCATTAACTCCTTCTTATTATGAAGTCTTCCAGCAGTGTCTATTAGTAAAATATCAGTCTTTTTTTCTATCGCTTGCTTATGTCCTTTAAAAACAACGGAAGAAGGATCTTCGTTTTGAAAACCAGTAAAAACACTTAGATTTAATCTTGAGCCCCACTCAACAAGCTGCTCTACGGCTGCAGCTCTGAAGGTATCGGCTGCTATTATTGACAAGCTTAACCCTTTGTTTTTTGCTTTATTAGCTATCTTTGCTAATGTGGTAGTTTTTCCAGAACCATTTACGCCAAAGAGTAATATAATTTGTGGATTAGAGTTGCTAGTAAAAATAAATTCATGATTGCTTTCATTAAATTGACTTTCAAGAAACTTAACTACTTCACCTCTCAAGTTTCCAGTTTCCATTTTTGTTTTTTTTAATTCATTAATAAGTTGGTCAGTAAAAGTTACTCCTAGGTCAGACATAAGAAAAGCCTCTTCTAAATATTCTAAATCATCATTGTTTATGTTTTTTGAAAAAATAGCTTTTTTTATACCTGATGAAGTACGTTTAAAGTTTTCTCCTAATTTACTAAACCAGCTTGTCTTAGGTTTTTCTTCCGCTGGCTTTGGAGTTTCTTGGACTTTAGCAGCGACTGGTTTTTCTTCCGCTGGCTTTGGAGTTTCTTGGACTTTAGCAGCGACTGGTTTTTCTTCCG
>MDSV01228111.1_pt1 | contig 18515 bp, 19 predicted proteins | sample 810851 | NCBI WGS metagenome assembly MDSV01 (sample SAMN05326640, study PRJNA326480) | marine metagenome | isolation source: seawater | place: Atlantic Ocean: North East | collected 2012 | reverse complement strand
TTACGTCTCGTAGCATCAGGCTTAATTATGGAAAATGTTCTCTCTTTTGTCATTATTTTAGACCTCTAATTATTGTGTTTTGATTTTTTTATACTGAAACTATAAAATTTTCAATCATGAAAATTTAATTTTCAATACAGTCTCGGATATATTGATTTAATAGCCGAACACCATATCCCGATGCCCAACTGTCATTAATATCAGTTTTGGGGCTTGTTATAGAGGTGCCCGCAATATCGAGATGAGCCCACGGTATATCCTCAATAAAATAATGAATAAATTCAGCTGCAGTGATTGCCCCTGCATATCTACCTCCAATATTTTTGATATCAGCCACTTTGGAGTTTATCATTTTCATATATTTTTTATCAATTGGCATTCTCCACAGAAGTTCGCCTGTTTTTTTTCCTGAATTTATTAAATTATTTGCTAAATCATCATTGTTAGAAAAAAGCCCAGCCATTTCTTGGCCAAGCGCAACGAGAATAGCGCCAGTTAGTGTCGCAAGGTCGATTATTGCGGTGGGCTTGTAATTCTGAATGGCATATGTTGCTATGTCAGCAAGCACGAGCCGTCCTTCAGCATCCGTATTCAGTACTTCAATACTTTTTCCTGACATTGAGTTAATTACATCACCCGGCCTCATTGCGTTACCATCTGTCATATTTTCGACTAGCCCTACAATACCGACAACATTAGCATTTGCTTTTCTTTTTGATAGCGTGCTCATCAAACCAATAACACTCGCAGACCCAGCCATATCACCCTTCATTTCATCCATTCCACCTGCTGGCTTTATTGAGACACCCCCTGAGTCAAATGTTACACCCTTGCCCAGAACCACTAGTGGCTTTTGCCCTTTGTTTGGTAAGTATTCTAGGATAACTGTATATGGCTCATTTCGGCTTCCTCTTGCAACTGCCATGAGCGCCCCCATCGACAATTGATCCATTTTTTTCTGATTTAGAATTTTAATCTTTAAATCTGGACTCGCAAGCTCGCTAATTCTTTTCGTGTATTCGAGTGGCGTCAAAATATTTGATGGTTCATTAACAAGATCTCTTGTTAAGTTTACGCCGTCTAGTATGGCATTGTAATTTTTATGGATACTTTCGCTTGTTGTATGATGGCTTGTTATAAACACTACCTTCTGTATCGTATTTCCTTTGTTTTTTGATTTATATTTTTCAAATTTATAACATCTCAAGCTAATCCCAAATGCAAGGCGTGCAGGAATTGACATAAGCTCGATATTTTTCTTTGTGGTTTCGATTCTTATTGAGAGCTCTGCTATTTTTGAAGCGCAAAGATATTGGCAAATTCTTCCACCGAGGTTTATCCATGAATTTTCATCCAAGCTTGATAAATCTTTTATCTTGAATAATATTATTCTGGAGAACTCGTTATTGTGTGGATGGATAAAATCTAGAATATTTTGTTCAATTTTATTATTTTTTGATGATTTCCTGTGTTTATCATAAAGTTTTTTTATGTCTCTATCATTTTGAGATTTTTCATCTAATAATAAACCTTCGTCCTCAGTGAAAAAAGAGACTAATACACCACTATTTTCTTTTCCAATATCTACAAACGAAACTTTCATAATAATCACCTATTTTACACTTTATTAGTTCTATTTATTTCTAATAAATCTTGTTATATATGTATATATAAACATTATTTATTACAAGCAAATCACCTAATGAGATTAATTAATACATACGTTACACAGAATTTTTTTAAAACATTTGTCATTGTTTTATTGGTTATATCAACACTGGCATGGCTAACGCAAATAATAGATGACTTAGCCTTGATCTTAGATCGAGATCGAAGCATTTATGATTTCTTTGGGCTTACTATATTATTATACCCATACATAGTTTCAATAATGGCCCCATCATCCATACTGATCGCGTCGATTATCGTTATTGATAGAATGACACGAGATTCAGAAATGGTTATCTTAAATGCTAGTGGAATTAGCTTAATGCAAAAAATCTTGCCGTTTGTTAGTGCATCAATTTTTATTACAGTATTAATTTACATACTCAGCTTACATGTATCCCCGCTTGCTATGAAGGATTTTCGTGAAAAGATAAATGAAATCAAGTCAGATATAATTAGCAGCTCCTTTAAGAAAAATGAATTCAGTTCACCAGATAGTGACTATACTGTCTATGTGTCAGATATTTCTGATAATAACGAATTCAGAGGAATAATTATCAAAGATATGAAATCTAATGATCTAATAATTACATATACAGCAAAAAATGCACGAATAATTGACGTAGATGATCAGATAATTTTAGAAATGGAGAATGGAAAAATATATAGTGAGAACTTAAATTTATCCGATAAAGAAACCAGTACTATAATATTTGAAGAATACACTGTAAATCTATCTAATATCTTCAGGTCGGCTGATGGGTCTTATTTTAAAGCATCTGATAAATCATTGGGGGAGTTATTCGATGTAGGCAAAATTTTAACAGCTGAAGACAGGGCAAGGAGCGTGGAGTTTATGAATGAGGCGCATATCAGAATATCTAATCCCCTTTATGCAATTGCCTTTTTATTTATTTCACTCTTTTTCCTTCAAAAGGATTTAAACTTCAGAAATATAAAATCCTCAGATATAATCCTCGTCGCGACATGCTCTTTTTGTGTAAAATTGTCAGGTCTCGTATTATCAAATAAAATAATGGATTATGAGCTGTATTTTTTACATTACGTAGTTCCGACAGCAGTAATCGGTATCTATGTGATGTTCATAATTATAAGTCACTATAGGGAGACGAAATATAAAAATGCTGCTTTGCAATAGATATTTTTCAATCCAATATTTAAAATCAATTTTATTGTTTTTATTAATTGTATTAGCGTTAATTTTTCTGATAGATATCGCCGAAATATCACGCAGACTGGCGGATATAAGGGATGTTAGTTTTGTGGATATACTGATGTTATGTTTATATAAACTTCCTTCAACATTTGAAGAAATATCACCCATAATAATTTTATTTGGTACTTTATTGTTCTTGAATAAGTTATCGAGGCATAGCGAGCTAATTATTTCAAATGCTTCAGGACTATCATTTTGGCAAGTTATATTTCCACCTGCTATGATATCTATGTTATTTGGATTATTTATTATTTTTATAGTAGACCCTCTGGGCATTGAATATAAGGATAAGTTTTCATACTTAGAGAGAGAAATAAAGGGACAAAACAAGCTTATTAATCTCGAAGATAAAGGACAGTTTTGGTCATCACAAAAAAATTCAACAGGTGAGCTTATTGTAAATGCTGAGCGCGTTTATTTAGACGAATTGACGCTAATTGATGCAACATTTCTTCAATTTGATAGTAACCAAAATATAAAAGAGAAATATGATAGCGTTTACGCAATGTTCGAAGTAAACCAATGGATATTATATGATGTTTGGGTTGATATAGAGGGCAAAAGTAGAGAATATTTTGAAACTTATAAAATCAATACCAAATCAAGCGAGTTATTAATGTTTGAAAATGCAATAAGAAATAGCAATCAGTCAATATGGACCATTTTTGGAGTAATAAAAAAACTTAATATGAATAGCCTAAACCCCACCAAGCATGTTGTTGACTTAAATTTTTTGATTGCAATGCCTGCCTTAATGCTTGCACTGGTATTAACAGCTGCTTGCTTTTGTGTTAAATTATTTCGTGTGCAGTACTCATTCTTTATGATAATATTAGGCATAATTGTAGGTCTGCTGTTATTTTTTGTGAACCACATTTCATACATTTTATCAGAAAATGAAATATTTAACCCAATATTAGGGGCTTGGTGGCATATTATAACGGCAATTTTAATTGCAACAAAGGTTTTAATTTCTAGAGAAGATGGTTAAATAATATTGTATGATGCTAAAAAGATACATTCATTTTATAATTATAATTATGCTATTATTTACAGCCTCAAATGTAAAGGCAGATATGCATGATGTTGAAAATATATACCCCTCAATATATTTTGAAGCTGATAATTTACTATACGAAGATGATGGTAAAAATATTAAGGCCATTGGTAATGCAAAATTATTTTATAAATCCTATATAGTTGAAGCATCTGAAATAACATATCTTCAGGATATCGATCAAGTAATTGCTAATGGTAATGTGACGATGTCAGATAAAGGTAAAGTTAAAATCACAGCAGAAAAAATAACTCTTTCCGATGAATTGAAAAATGGCTTTCTGGAGGGCGCAAATATGATTCTTGCTGATGGTAGCAAAATCAGAGCTGATAAAGCTAACATCAATCTGACAAAATCAAGTACGTTTACCGGTGCAAGTTACACTTTTTGCGAAAAATGTATTGAGGATGATGAGTGTCCTTATACCTGGGAATTTCAATCTGATGAGGTTATTCATGATGAGTTGAATAAAAAGATTATATTTAAGAATGTAAAATTCAATGTACTCGATAAAACACTGCTTAGCCTGCCAAAGTTTAGCTATCCCGACTTTACGGTCAAACGTCAATCTGGATTTCTTATGCCTTCATACTCATATTCAAACTTTTACGGTCACGCTATCAAAACTCCATACATTTACATCTTAGACAACTCAAGCGATTTAACTGTGTCTCCATTTATAACGACAAAACAAGGGCCTCTGTTTGACTTTGAATATAGAAAGAAAACAGAAAATGGTGGAGATATCTATTTTAATCCAAATTTCATTTATCAAGCAGATCCATCGAGTGTTGCGCCCGGGAACGAAAAACTTAGGGCGAGTATAAAAACTCATGGAGTTATGCCGATAAATAGTAATTTTGAATGGGGTTGGGATGCAACATTTGCAAGTGATGAAACATATATGAGAAAGTATAGTTTGGACGGAAGAACAAAATATAATTCAAATATTTATATCGAGGGCTTAAAAGGTCAGAACTATCTTAATATTGCGGCTATAAACTATAAAAATTTACTCAACGAGACAGAAACGCCTCAGGCAACACTTCTACCCAGGATAGACCACCAATATAACTTTAATTTGCCCAATCTTAAAAATTTAAGCTTTGAAAATAATATTGTTAACGTGCAAAGAACGAGTGGAGATGAGCAAATTAGACTCACCTCAGAGATAAAATGGGACGAGAGATATATCTCGGATAACGGTATCATAATTGAACCAATAGTGTCACTGAGAGCGGACCACTTTAGGACCTATGATGAGTCAGAAAATGAGTTTACAAATTTCTCTAGAGTTACTCCAAATCTATCTACCTCAATTTCATGGCCATTCTTTGAAAACACATCCCTTGGTAAACAGATTTTCGAACCAAAACTTGCATTTGGTTACGTTGGGAATGAAAAAACTTTCACAGATCTTCAAAATGAGGATGCACAAACATTCAATTTCAACAGTCTAAACTTATATGAGATGGATAGAAGTTTGGGCTTTGATAGAATTGACGGCGGCTCTAAATTATCACTTGGTGTTAATTACAGCCTTCAAGATAGCATCGGCGGTCTCTTCAACGCAAGTGTTGGTCAATCTTATCACATCAATGGATTGAATTCACTCGATTCGGATCAATGGTCTGGGACTGATAATTACCACTCTGACATAGTAGGTTCGATATCTTACAACCTCAATGACGCAATTATGCTAGATTATAAAACAAGGTATGACAACTCCTCTAGCGATAACGCGATAAATGAGTTTAATCTTGAGATGCATGACCTCAATAACTACAGTTTTGGTGTAAATTATACAGATATAAAAGCAGAGGCTAATTGGCTAAACTCCGGACTTAATGCAAATGATCATGTTGCATTAAGTGAGCTTTCAGGTTTTCTTGAGTTTGGACTCACCCATGATTGGTCTATTATTTCCAGTGGAACATTTAACTTAGAGTCGGATAGCTTTGTTAATAATCAAATTGGGCTTAGGTATGATGATGAGTGCCTTGCATTTGATATTTCTTACAGAGAGAATCTATTTTCAGATAGGGACATTGAAAAGGATAGATCAATATTACTCAATTTCGAATTAAAAACAGCAGCCGAAGATTTAAAAAACTAAATGAATAAAATCAATGCAAATATCCAGAGTTTTTTTTACAATAACATCATTAATAATTTTTCTTTTTTGTTATGCTTCAATTTCAAAATCTGAAATAGTCACGAAAGTTATCTTACTTGTTAATGATATCCCAATCACTCAATCAGATTTCCAGCAAAGGGCTAAATTCATACAAAGTGGTAATCCGCAACTAGATGCAGATAGAGTTTCTAACCAAGCTATTCAGGAATTAATTGATGAAGCAATCAAGATTGATGCATCAGAAAGTATGGGGATAACATATTCTACTGATGATGTAAGATTGGCACTTGATAAACAACTAAAAGCACAAGGAACGAGTCTGGAAAAATACTCTGAAAAACTACTTGCAGATGGCACTAATATAAAAACTATAATAGACTCAAGGATTGCTGCCACTCTATGGAATCAATATATCATTAGGAAATACCGTAGATTTGCCAATATCACTGTAAGCGAAGTTAAAAAGTATAGGAAAGACTTACTTGAGCAGGAGACTTTCCACGTGCAAATGATAAAAGTAAAAAATGAAAGAAACTCACGAGAAGACTTTGATTTAGCAGAAAATATAATATTAAACTTTCAAAGCTGTGCAAACAATTTAACACTATATAAGGATAATTCTAGTATTTTAATTGAGGATATTTTTAATACCAAAATTGACGATGTAGAAGAGCCTTTCAAGACTATTCTTAGCTATAAAAGTGACCAATTTTTACTACCAACACAAGTTATCGATGGAGAAATAGTTATAATGATAAATTGCACACCAAAAAAAATGAAGCCTGAATTCGAAATTCAAAATATTCTTATATCAAATCAGCTAAAGGCATACTCAGATAAAGAACTGCGAAACCTAAGACAGGACAGTGTAATTGAAGAAAAGTGAAAAAAAATTACCAATCGCACTGACAATGGGTGACCCTGCAGGAATATCTGCTGAGATTACAATCAAGGCGTGGCTATCTAGGCATATAGAATCTATGCCCCCTTTCATTTTTTTTGGTAGCGAAGAATTGCTGACTAGGCGAGCAAATTTAATCCAATGCCAAATAAAAACAAAAAAAATAGATAAACTAGAGAATGCGATGATTGAGGGTATATTCAAAGAATTCATACCGGTTTTTGATATTCCAATTGCCGAAGAAATCCTAGGAAAATATTCAAAGCAGAATAACCCACAAATCTTAAAGTCAATTTTATTAGCTTACGACTCAGTTCAGAAGGGGATAACTTCATCGATCGTGACTAACCCTATTAATAAAAACTCTTTATTGTACGAAGGCATTACATTTACTGGCCAAACTGAATTTTGTGCCCATCTGTGCCAAAGAAAAAACCCTGTGATGTTGATGATGAGCGATACTCTGAAAGTTGTTCCCCTTACCAGACACATACCAATCAGTCAGGTTCCTCGAGCGATCAATAGATCATTATTGATAAATACAATAAGGATAATAAATAACGATTTGAAAAAATACTTCAATATTTCTACACCAAGAATTGTTGTCACAGGTCTAAACCCACATGCTGGAGATAATGGATTAATTGGTAATGAGGAAATTAATATAATTTATCCTGTCATAAGCGAACTTCAGAAAAAGAAAATTGATATTCAGGGCCCAACCTCTGCAGATAGTTTTTTTAGTTCTCAAAACTATGATTATGACTTGGTCGTATGCATGTATCATGACCAAGCATTAATTCCAATTAAAACTATTTCAAGTTTCTCTGCAATCAATGTCACTCTTGGAATTGGTATTGTAAGAACTTCACCAGATCACGGAACAGCATATCCAATTGCTGAAAAAGCTGTTGCAAATCCCTCTAGTCTTATAAAGTCACTAATAGTCGCCGACCAAATGGTGCAGAGTTATGCCGCAAGATAGCAATCATTATAACCAATACAAAAAAAAACTTAAGCTATCTGGTATTAAGCCATCAAAAAAATTGGGTCAGAATTTTATATTTGATAAAAATATATTAAATAAAATAACAAGATTAATTGACCCTACCTCATGCGATTTAGTTATTGAAATTGGACCCGGTCTTGGCGGTTTATCAGAGGCTTTAGTAAATAATGGTGTAAATAAATTGTTACTAATAGAAAAAGACAAACAATTTTCTTATTTACTGAACGAACTGAAATCGAAATATCCAAATCAAATCGATATAAGCTTTGAAGATGCGATAAATTTTAACTTCGACTTAGCCAATTATAAAAATATCAATATTATCTCAAATTTACCCTATAATGCCGCAACTAAAATACTGACATCATTGCTCAGTTTTCATTACTCAACGCATAAATTTAATGATATGGTCCTTATGTTTCAAAAAGAAGTAGCTCAAAGAATTACTGCAAATTACGGAAATAAAGATTATGGAAGATTATCTATAATTTCCCAATTTTTATATCAATGTAATATTGAGTTTGATCTAAATCCCGCAATTTTTTTTCCCAGACCAAATGTTGACTCTTCAATCGTATCTTTCAAAAGCCTAAAAAAGAAATCAGGTCCAAATATTAAAACTCTTGAACAGGTAACACGGGCAGCATTTAGCCAAAGAAGAAAGAAAATTAAGACAAGCTTAAGAGACTTGATAAACGAGATTGACTTAATTCAAAAACTAGGAATTGACTCCAATTTAAGGGCCGAACAATTATCTGTGAGTCAATATCTTAAGATATCAGAATACCTAGATGCAATAAACTAATCTTTTAGCCTATCTGATAATTCTTCAAGTAATTGATCCACATGTTTACTAATATTGGTTGTATTAGCCTTAGACATTTTCATTTTTTCAGAAGTTATAACTGATTTTAATTCAGAATAAGCTTCATCTAAATCATCATTGATAATAACGTAATCATACTCATTCCAATGTTTAATTTCATCATAGGCAGCATTTAATCTGTTTTTTATAGTATCAATTGAGTCCTGATCTCTTTTTATTAGCCTACTCATCAGTTCGGTTGCAGTCGGCGGAAGTATAAATATTGAAACAATATTATTTTTATAATTATTTTTTAATTGTGCTGCCCCTTGCCAATCTATATCAAATATAACATCTTTTCCAATTTGGATATTTTCAATTACCCTCTCTTTTGGTGTTCCATAATTAAAACCAAAAACATTTGCATATTCTAGAAGGTCACCATCTTCGACCATTTGGTCAAAAACTTCCTCATTTATAAAAAAATAGTGTAAACCTTCTTCCTCATTGTCTCTTTTCTTTCTTGTGGTAACAGATACAGACAATACAGCACTCTTAAGATCTGATACCAACTTTCTTGTTAAAGTAGTTTTTCCTGCACCCGATGGTGATGATATAATTATCATGATGCCTTTTTGGCTTGTTAAATTAATATCCATTTGTTTTTGTTAAACTTTTGTAAAAATCAATGACGCATTCGTTCCACCGAAACCAAAAGAGTTGCTCAGAGCACTATTGACCTCGCGTGTGAGCGATTGTTTGGGAACGAGATTTATATTCGTATTTACGCAAACATTATCAAGATTAAGAGTTGCAGGAATTACTCCTGTATTAATTGCCATAATTGAAAATATTGCCTCCACCGAACCTGCGGCACCAAGCAAATGGCCGATAGACGATTTTGTTGACGACATGTATAAATTTTTAGTGTGATCTCCAAATAGTCTTTCAACGGCCTTTATTTCAATTTCGTCACCTGCAGGTGTAGATGTTCCATGAGCATTTACATAATCAATTTTATGAAGTGGAATACCTGAATTTTCAACTGCCGCTTTCATAGATCTATATCCACCATCCCCATCTTCAGATGGTGAAGTTATATGATATGCATCCCCAGATAGACCATATCCCTTCACTTCAGCATAAATTTTTGCGCCTCGCTTTAATGCATGCTCATACTCTTCAAGCACAACAACTCCCGCACCTTCACCCATCACAAATCCATCTCTGTCATCATCAAAAGGTCTTGATGCCTTTGTAGGATCCTCGTTAAATGACGAAGAAAGCGCTCGACACGCGGCGAAACCAGCAATTGATAGTCGACATAAAGGTGACTCTGTTCCACCCGCCACCATCACATCGGCATCACCAAACGCAATTAACCTTGATGCATCACCGATGGCGTGTGAACCAGTAGAACAAGCTGTAACAACGGAATGATTGGGTCCTTTAAAGTTATTACGTATTGATACATGCCCAGACGCAAGATTAATCAGACGCCCAGGTATAAAAAAAGGTGATATTCTCCTTGGACCTTTTTCTCTAAGAATAATAGCGGCATCTTCAATTCCTTGTAATCCGCCAATACCTGATCCGATTAGCACACCTGATCTAATTTCTTTATCATAGTTATCCGCAACCCACCCTGAATCTTTAATTGCTTGATCTGAAGCGCAAATCGCATAAGTGATAAATTCATCAACTTTTCTTTGTTCTTTTGGGTCAATCCAATTATCTGGATTGTAGTGCCCATCTGCATCACCTCTTGGTATTTGGGCAGCTATTTTTACTGCAAGATCATCAGTATCGAAGCTCTCGATTCGGCTTATACCTGAATTTCCTTTGATAAGGCTATCCCAAACAAAGTCAACCCCAACCCCAAGAGGAGTTACTAAACCAAGTCCAGTAACAACTACGCGTCTCATCTTTTTCTAAATTAGGATTTTTGCTTCTCAAGAAATGAGATCGCATCACCAACAGTTTGAATGGTTTCGGCAGCATCATCTGGAATTTCTACGTTAAATTCCTCTTCGAATGCCATAACTAGCTCAACAGTATCTAAGCTATCAGCACCAAGATCATCTATAAAGCTTGCTTTTTCTTCAACTTTATCTGCCTCAACCCCAAGATGCTCGATAACAATTTTTTTCACGCGGTCAGCAACATCACTCATTTTTTACCTCTGTAAATATTAAATAATAACTTATAATAAGTATTAATATATTTATAAATATTTAACTACAATCAAAAAATTTATTTTTGCTATGTAAATATTGTCACTAATACATCACCATGCCACCATTCACGTGTATTGTCTGCCCTGTAATATAGTCAGACATGTGACTTGAAAGAAACAGGCACGCTTCCGCTATGTCACTTGGTAATCCTAGCTTTGCCATTGGTATTCTTCCGATGATTGCTTCCTTTTGTTTTTCGTTAAGTGAGTCGATCATATCGGAGTCAATCATACCGGGCGCCACACAATTAACTGTGACTCCCCTTGTTGCCACCTCCATCGCAAGTGACTTTGTAAAGCCCACTAATCCTGATTTTGACGAAACATAATTTGTTTGACCAGGATTTCCTGAAAAACCAACGACTGATGAGATAGAAATAATTTTTCCTTGTCTTTGCTTAAACATATGCTTTGTAATATTTTTTGTTAATCTATATACAGAATTTAAATTCATATTAATAACATCAAGCCAATCATCGTCTTTCATCCTGATCAATAAATCATCTCTCTTTATGCCTGCATTGTTGATGAGAATATCTATTGTTTCAAAATCACTAATAACATCGTCTGAGAGTTTATTTATATTGGTGAGATCGGATAAATCACAGGGATATATAGAATGACCAGAACCCAAATCAGACTGCAGTGATGTTAATTTTTCAATATTAGTACCTGATAAGGCTATTCTTGCTCCTGATATTGAAAGCTTTTTTGCAATTTCTTTTCCAATACTGCCCGTTGATCCAGTTAATAGAACTTTTTTACCTTCTAATATAGTCATATTATATTCCTTGTATTTAAACTAAAATAAAACTTTCAATTCGATCGGGAGCCTCTATTGACAGTGACTCGATTGAATTATCTATTCTTTTTGTAAGTCCCGTTAAAACTTTTCCAGCACCAATCTCATATACCTTTTCAATACCATTCTTTTTTGCATACTTTATTGTTTCTGTCCACCTTACCCTTCCAGTCACCTGCCTTACCAATAAATCAGTGATTTTCTCTGCTTGCACCTCTGGTTTTGCTGTAACATTTGCAATTACTGGTGCGATTGGGTCAATAATATTTGAATTGCTGAGGGCGTCTTTCATTATATCTGCAGCTGGGCGCATAAGGCTACAGTGAAATGGCGCACTAACAGGAAGCCTCATAGCTTTTTTTGCGCCATAATCAACAGATAAATTAATAGCTGCCTCTATTGCGTCCGCATGCCCGCTTAACACAACTTGTCCGGGCGCATTATCGTTCGCTACATCACAAACTAAATCTATGTTTTGATCACTTATTTTCTTAGCCAGTTGTTCCGCTTGCTCGATTGAGCTTCCAATTAGTGCAGCCATTGCCCCCTGCCCGATTGGTACTGATTTTTGCATCGAGATACCCCGAGTCTTCAAGAGTTTTGCGGCGGTGTCTAAATCTAATGCTTTTGAAGCAACTAATGCAGAATATTCACCCAATGAGTGACCGGCGCAGTAACCAATTTTACCAAAATCAATACCTATTTCACTTTCTAAAACACGAAATATTGCAATACTAACAGACATAATTGCCGGTTGCGCATTCTCTGTTTTTGTTAAATCCTCAATGTCACCATCCCACATAATTTTCGTAAGGCTTTGAGACAGTGAGTCATTCACTTCCTCAAATACATCTCGTGCCTGTGTAAAGTTTTCAGAGAATGCTTTTCCCATCCCAACAAACTGACTGCCTTGGCCAGGAAAAATTAATAAATTTCTCATTTAAATACCTTTTTTGTTGCAAAATTTATTACTTCAATATAGTAATCTACTATTAATTTATTATCAAAATATTGATATGCTAAACTACTTTTTGAATAACCAGTTATTTTTTGTTGCTTAATATTTTTGATAAACATACATAGTTATAATAGATTTTAATAGGATTTAATAAAATATGGCACTATATGAACATGTTTATTTGGCTCGTCAAGACATCACAACACAACAAGTGGAGTCAATAACCAAGTCGATCGAAGACATCGTAAAAAAAGATGGCGGTAGTATAGATAAAGTTGAATACTGGGGCTTACGCCAATTGGCTTACAAGATAAAGAAAAATAGGAAGGCGCATTATACACTTATGAATATTAATGCATCGTCAGATACCCTAAAAGAGCTGGACAGGCAAATAAGTCTTAATGAAAACGTACTTAGGCATTTGACAGTAAAAGTAGAAAAATTTGATGAGGCACCATCGATTATGATGAATGCTAAATCAAGTGACACAAATGAAGATTAGTAAATGCAAGCATCACAACAAACAAAAAAACCATATTTTCGCAGTTCACGTAGTTGTCCACTTTCGGAACCAGATTCTCCGCCTGTTGATTATAAAAATGTCAAATTACTTCAGAGATATATATCTGAGCGTGGAAAAATGATACCGAGCAGAATTACATCGGTCTCAGCAAAAAAACAACGAGAGTTGGCGGTAGCCGTAAAGCGTGCAAGGTTTCTTGGCTTATTACCATACCTGCAAAGATAAATATTTCTATTGGTTGGGTTTAAGCCCTAACCGCAAAAAAAGCGGGACAGCAAAATGATAAAAAAACAAATATCCTTCTTATTTCTTGCAATTTTATTGCAGGCGTTATTTTTTATCTACCCGTTGTCAGGTAATTCTGGTGTCTTATTCAATTTATTTCTGTTCTGTCCCCTGCCACTCTATTTTTTAGGAATTTTATATGGTGTTAGATATGTGATATTTGCGTCCATTCCAGCAATATTAATAATTTATACATATGGATTTAATATTGCTGTTGCATACGCACTGCTGTTTGCTGCTCCAGCAATTTACTTATCATACTTTATTGGACTCAATAAGATGTCCGGCTCCGGCAATAAAGAAATTTTATGGTATCCACTCTCTCTTATTTTTTCAAAAATAATTATGCTATCTCTTATTCTCAGTATTGTTGGCATACTTTTCCTTGGTACAAATATTGTTGACTATAATAATACAATATCAGCAATTTATTCAGACGTTTATCAGATTAGACCCGACTTAGAGCAAACAATTCAATTGAATAATATCGCGCTAATGTCAGCAAGCTTACCATCAATAATAGTAGCATTTTGGATAATAATTTTTTTAGCGAACTTGTGGATCGCAACAAAGATTACAAAAAAAATAGACTACAACGTCAGAAGTTGGGATGGCTTTGATGAAATTAGCTTACATAAAAATTATATTTACTTACTAACAATTTTACTCGTATTAGCATTTACAGCTCAGGGTATTATAAAGGTAATGTCCATTACAGGCGCAACCGCGATACTGATTGGTTACTCTATAAATGGGCTATCAGTTCTACATAATGTTACAAAAAGTCTTAATTTAAGACCTTTATTGCTTACAACTTTATATATATTGGTCTTACTATTTGTCCCATTAATAATTCCTGTGACTATCTTAGGGATTATGGATTACAAAAATAATCTAAGAAATAAAATTAAATCAAGGAGATAAAAAAATGAAAATAATTTTACTAGAAAAAGTTGAAAAGCTTGGCTCGCTTGGAGATCAAGTCGAGGTTCGGAATGGCTATGCTCGTAACTACCTTTTGCCAACAGGTAGAGCATTGAGGGCGACCGATGAAAATATTAAATACTTTGAGGAAAAGGCATCCGATCTCAAAAAAAAGAATAATGAAGATGTTAAGGAAGCAAATAAATTCTTGGATAAAATCATAGGAAAAACTTTTGTTATAATTAGACAAGCGGGTGAAAATGGGCAGCTCTTTGGTTCGGTAACAACACGCGATATTGCTAACATTCTTAAAAATAATGGAATTGGGCAAATTAATAAAAATCAAGTATCCCTTTTTGAGCCAATTAAAGCACTCGGCGTTATCGACGTCAAAGTTAATCTACACGCCGAAGTGTCAACAATAATAAAAATAAATGTTGCAAGAACAGAGGAAGAGGCCGAGCTTCAAGAAAAGGGGAAGTCAATGTCCTTAGAAGATGAACAATCAGATGAAGACGCTCTCGTTGATGTTTTTGATGAGGGAGTCGAAGCGGATGTCAGCGATGAAATTATAGACACGGTTATTATTGAAAGCGCAGAGGTGGTAGTGGAAGACAATGCCGATAGCTCGGAGGAGTCCAATGATGTTGAAGACATTGAAACAAAAGAATAAACATTTCAGTCAAGATATTTTTTGATTATTATGTTCTGAATAATATTAGATGTGGATTATTTTGAATAAATTTAAAAATTATTCTCTACAAGATCTCATCTGCTATATTTATATTTTAGCTAGAAAATATAAATTACATTATGACATCAATAATTCAAAATATCGCGGGAAGCTCAGATAATGAGTATAGGCAACTTCCGCATAATTTAGACGCAGAGCAACAATTGCTAGGCGCTTTACTAATTAATAATGATTTATTTGATAAAATATCCAATTATTTAAAGGTTGAACATTTCTTCGAGCATATTCATGGCATAATTTTTGATAGCATTTCCAAACTTATATTGTCAAATAAACTTGCATCTCCAATTACATTAAAAACACAGATTGATAATGATGAAAGATTCGCAGAGATTGAAGGTAGCAAATATCTAATCAAACTCGCTGCTGAGGCCTCTACGATAATAAATATTGAGGAATATGGACATATCATTCGTCATTTATACACATGGAGGAGCTTGATTGATCTGGGTAATGACGTTGTAAATGTCTCCTACTCACCGCCGGCAGATATCACACCATTTGATCACCTAGAATACATTGAACAAAAATTATACTCTCTCGCAGAAGAAGAAAAATATGGGAATGATTTTAAAAATTTTTCAACAGCATTAACAGAAGCAATTGATACAGCTGCTAGCGCCTATCATAAAGATGGTCAAGTCTCAGGATTAGCCAGTGGCTTTAGAGATCTCGATAAGACTTTGGGCGGTCTACAATCATCTGATCTTCTTATAATTGCAGGAAGACCATCCATGGGTAAAACCGCTTTTGCCACCAATATTGCTTTTCATATTGCCAATAATTGCAATCCCGAACAAAGCGATCCAGATAAAAAGCAGAATCAAGGTGCTGTAGTGGGCTTTTTCTCACTTGAAATGTCATCTTCACAACTAGCAACAAGAATTATATCTGAACAAACGTCGGTATCGTCAGAAAAAATAAGAAGGGGGCAAATTTCAAATATTGAATATGATAAACTTATTGACGTGGCACGAAAACTTCAAGATATTCCATTATTTATTGATGAAACAGGCGGAATAAGCATTGGGCAGCTGGTTGCCCGAGCGCGTAAATTAAAGAGGCAAAATAATATGGGTATTCTGGTAATTGATTACCTACAGCTGCTAACATCCAATAACAGAAGGTATAATGAGAACAGGGTACAAGAATTATCCGAGATTACCCAAACTTTAAAAGCATTAGCCAAGGAGTTAAATATTCCGATCATAGCCCTCTCTCAACTTTCAAGACAAGTTGAAAATAGAGATGATAAGAAACCACAACTATCCGATTTAAGGGAATCAGGCTCTATAGAACAAGATGCAGACATCGTAATGTTTTTGTACAGAGAAGAATATTATCTAGAGAGAAAACAACCCAAAGAAGGGACAGAGGAGTATATCCAATGGCAGGAGAGTATGGAAGAGGTCCATCAAAAAGCTGAAGTAATTATTGGAAAGAATCGACATGGACCGACCCCGGTAATTCCAATGTACTTTGATGGATCCGTGACCCGCTTTAGTGACTATGTATCAGATGATAAGCTTCCGGAAAGATTTGAATAAAATATCTCTTATTTTAGGTTGTAAATGAAAAATGAATGATGACGCTCAAAATATGTTATCAGCATTTTTGAATATAAATCTCAAATCTATATCTAATAATTATCAAAAAATAAGTGGAATGGTGATGCCTGCTATCTGTGCCGCTACCGTAAAAGCCGATGCCTATGGTTTAGGGCTGGAGCAAGTTGCACTAACTCTGCAAAAATCAGGGTGTAAATATTTTTTCGTATCAGATTTATCGGAAGGCGTTAGATTAAGGAATATTTTTGGATCAAATGACAACATCATATATGCGCTTAATGGATTAAAACCATCAATGACAGAGGAATATATTGCATTTAAAATTACGCCTGTAATTGGAAGCCCTGCTGAGCTTGAGGAATATTATGCAAATACTGAGGAAAATATGGAAAATCCTATTGCTCTACACTTTGATACGGGCTTCTCAAGGCTTGGCTTTGACGGGGTTGAAATCGATAAGTTATTAATCGATCGATTAAACATTGACTTAATAGTGTCACATCTTTCAACCGCTGAAGACATTGAATCAAATATATCTGAAAATCAACTTAATCAACTTTTAAAATATTCTGATAGATTTGTTGGGGTAAAAAAAACTATTGCAAACTCAGCTGCAATTTTTAGAGACGAATCCTTTCTTCTTGATATGGTCAGACCTGGTATCAGCCTCTATTGCGGTTACAACGGAATTGAAAGCTCGAACAGATTAGAGCCTGCTATTGAATTATATGCTCCAATAATACAAGTAAAGGATTTAAAAGCAGGCTCGACGATAGGATACGGAGCATCATATGTAGCTAAAAAAAATACTAGGATTGCGCTAGTAGAATTTGGTTATGCTGATGGGCTTCCATGGTCTTTAAAATCAACGAATCAAGAAACCGGTGGACGGTTTTATATCAATGATCATGCTGCACCAATATTGGGCAGAGTGTCAATGGATATTGTTGCGATTGATATCACAAAAATAAAAAGTGATATAAAAAGAGGTGATTTTGTAGAAATAATTGGATCAAATCAAAATATTGATACCTTAGCTAAAAATGCTGGTACAATAAGTTACGAAATACTGACAAGATTAAACTCAAGAGTCAAAAAGTTTTATAAATATGTATAGATATATTTATATCATCCCGGAAGCAATAGGCAGATCTTTTTTAAGAATATGCTCAAGCATTGGTAAGATTGGAATATTTTTTTATGAATTTCTCATATGCCTGATTACACCTCCAATTTATATAAAATCATTATTGAGTCAACTAGTTCGAATAGGATACAATTCTCTACCGGTCATCGGGCTCACAGCCTTTTTTACAGGCGGTGTGCTAGCATTACAAATATACGTCGGGGGCTCGAGGTTTAATGCTGAAAATATCGTTGCATCGATTGTCGCCCTTGGGATAACTAGAGAGCTTGGTCCCGTAATCGCTGGATTAATGCTGGCAGGTAGAGTTTCAGCTTCAATTTCAGCAGAGATTGCCACGATGAGGGTAACAGAGCAAATAGATGCATTGGTAACGCTATCAACGAATCCAATGAAGTATTTAGTTGTACCTAGAGTACTTGCAGCAGTCATAAGCTTGCCAATCTTGGTCATTATTGCTGATATTATTGGAATAATGGGTGGCTTCGTCGTTGGAACAAAAAGTCT
>MDSV01215992.1_pt1 | contig 18515 bp, 13 predicted proteins | sample 810851 | NCBI WGS metagenome assembly MDSV01 (sample SAMN05326640, study PRJNA326480) | marine metagenome | isolation source: seawater | place: Atlantic Ocean: North East | collected 2012 | reverse complement strand
TAATTTTGGCCCAATTGATATATCTTCCATCGTCGCCTTCCGCCATAATCATATTGCAGAATAGTTGCCTAGTCACATGGATACTGCGGCGTTACTATGGTCTCTGGGTCTTTTGGCGTTGCCATTAGTTGCCGCTATCCCCGTCAGTTCACTATTCAAATCCTGGCTGGGCAGTAAAGCATCTCATTCCAGATATAGAGAAGCAGTGAGGCGAGTTTTAAATTCAGGATCTACACTTAGAAAATATCGTGCTGCATTAGATGAAGAGGCTAGATTAAATCAAATTGATAAGGATCGACAATCTAGAATTGAAACTGCAATGTTATTTCCTCTGAATATTGTTCATTTCATGTTCGTACCTGCTGCAATATTATCACCAGCGATATCTTTTATTGCATTTCCAGTCGGATTAATCATTTATCCTGTTATTGCTCTATTTGAACTTATATTAATTCGATTAAAGGCACTCATATTGATTCTTCAAACTGTAACAAATATTACTGATTGGCAAGTAATTGGAGTCCGTCCCCCCTATGAAGGAAGTTCACGATTAGACCCAGTATTAGTTTCAGTTCATAGACTACCAACTCCAGTTTTACTAGGATTATTTGCATACCTTGTTGCCTTGTATCTTCCATTACAATTCCATTGGATAATAGTTTGTACAGTTCTAATCTACGTTATTTTAGCATCCTTTACATCGGTTCTAACCGCAGCAGTTAGTGGCCCTCTAGTTTTTGCAGCTACTGCAGAACGTAGAATGATTACACTAGAATCATTTGTTCAAGAAAAAATTCGGCCAATTGTTGGAGTGGGACTCATCGCACTTGTGATTCGTCAAATGTTCATGGTAATCAGAACTCCAGAATTTACACCTTTTGATTCACCAGTACAATTTTCACTTTCAGTGTTAGCAGTATTATACAGTGCTGCAATTATTGGATTGATTATTGAATTCGCTTACAACAGAAGACGTGGTGATTATGTTGGTTCAGAATTTGTTAATGCTGTAATTGAACTAAACGATCCTGAATTATACGCATATATCCGTAAAGGTGGTGAAATGTCACTAATTAGTCTAGGAAGACTAGGAGAAATTGAAGATACAATAGAAGACGATCTGAGTTTTGACGAAATAGCATCTGCACCTTCTGCTATGTCTGTAATCAATAGACCAGATATTCCTGAACTCTAATCGTCACTAGCACTTAATGCACCTACTGATACAAGATCTGCTTCTAATGCGGCTCCTTCTGCTTCAAGATCATCGCTGTCAATATATTCATATTCATCATCTTCTGAATTTGAATATCTAGAAACAAATAATGCAGTCGCACCGGATGTAAATAGCACTAAGATTGTGATAAGTAAGTATAGAAGAATTGACGATTCCGTTTGTGAGAAAATATTTTCTTCATACATTGATATCGCTGATTCATCATATACACCTCTTAGCATTAGTAAATTTCCAGAATAGGATTGATCGTACATTTCAGAAGGTGTTGTCGGATCTAAATCCGTGTATCCATCTGGGCGTTGTACTACTTCTACAACAACAGGTGATGAAATATCAATTGTTAATGCAGCAGATACGGTATATGCAAATAATGGTTCATAAAATTCATCATCAATTGAGGTAATGGGTAATAGTGTAATTCCATTTCCAATAACATCGAACTCAGCAAATTGATTCCATTGAGATTCATCAATATCTAATGAATAACTTACAACATCACCATTTCGAATACCTGTTCCAGCATCATTTTCTCCATTCTCTCCAACGTCAATAGTCAGACTGTGTTGTCCAATATCTCCGTGCTCGAGTGTTCTTTGTACTACTTCGAAAACAACATCCATACGAATTGTGCCATTTGGAATATATGTATAATGACGATCGTCTGTAGAATATGTTCCAAAGGTACCAGATGGTCCGTTATTGAAATGACTCCATTCACCTTTCCATGTGTGTACTAATCTATCAGTAGATAATGGTATCTCGACTGTTTTCATTATGCCTTGGTATTGATCGTATGCATCAAAAACAGTCGGACGAGTATCATCAACAAATCCGTCTCCATCGGTATCTCTCATTAATTGAAGAGTCCTTGCTAATGCTAATGCCTGATCTACGTCTACTAAGCCATGACCAACACGCCAATCGTGACATTTACCAGTCAGAGAAACGTAACAAGAATCGTTTTGAGGAATATCACTACAAGAATCTTCATCGTTACCATCTTCACAACTATTTGGTAGATACTTAGATGTTAATTCCATTACAAGTTCAACCTCATGGATTCTAGTCTCATTGGCAGAATTCCATCCCTCCATCTGTAATCCTTGAGGTTCTGCACCAGTTACCAAACTAATACCTTCATCATGGTCTTCACGATGGTAATCAGCTACACCCAATGATGGAGCTGCGTCAATGAGTAGAGTTGCAATTCCACCAATATGTGGAGTAGCCATACTAGTGCCACTAATTGCCATGTAGTAGAGGTCACCTTGAGTTCGAGTAGAGGCATCAATAGCAGTTCTTCTAGGTGCAGTAGCCCAAATATCTCTCCCAGGTGCCCCAAGATCTGGCCAAGTATGTTGTTGACTCATCCATCCTCGACTACTAAATGAAGTAACTGCAGTACCATCATGTGTTAATGCGGCAATAGAAATTGCAGATGGAGTATTTGCGTAGATATTTGTTCTCAAATCACTATCATCTTCTTCACCTGATCCTCCGCTATTACTCGCTGCAAATATTACAGCAACTCCATTATCGAAGGTTAGAGCATCTGTTAGAGTAGTGATTGCATTCTGTGGAGCATAATCACCATCTGTGCCCCATGAATTGGAAACAACACGGATGTTGTTTGGATTATTACCTGGACGACTGTGTTCATACACCCATTCAAGACCCTGTACACCACCATATATCGATACTAAATCTCCTGCACCTAATGCTACTAATTGAGCACCTTTTGCAGTACCTAGACGACGCCCTCCTGAAACATCACCATTTCCTGCTATTGTTCCACCGACATGAGTTCCATGACCTGATGAAGTATCTGAGTTCTTAGTTTCAGTCCAACCATTAGGATCAAGTTTGGCTGAATATATCACTTTCTCACCATTCCAAGCTCCAGCATAATCAAAATCAGGATGTTCTGAATCTACACCTGTGTCAAGATCTACTGCAGTAGTGCCATCTCCGTCCCATTCTGCAAATGCACCTGTATCTGTTAATTTGACAGAACCATCACGTTGAATTATAGCGCGACTCCATGCAGTAGTCGCATTGGTAACGTGCGTAGTTTCATGCATCATGATATGATCTGGTGTACGAATTGGCTCATCAAGGTAGAATGTCTCTAGTGGACGGTCGAGTTCAAGAAATCGGATATTAGGATGGTGGCTAAGATGAGCTATCTGTTTTGCATCCATATTTGCTAAGCCTCCATTTAACAGTTGAGATTCATCTTCAAATGAAACATCGATTGTAATCAGGAATGCTCGGATTTGAGGATTCATCTCTACAGAGAATTGTACTATGACTGGATGATCTATATTTTCATCAGAATTGATTGAATCAATTAGTGCTGAATCGATTACATTGTAGTTAATATCGGGCGTGATAGTTGCTCCTGCAGAATGCGAAAAAACCATCAAAACCATTAACAAAACTAGGATGATTGAAGAGCGCCGACTAGTTGACTCCATGATTTACCCTCCGAGACCTTGTTCTAATGTATTGCGATTGTTTGTTATCACCATTTTGTAAGAATGGTGCATGAAATTTCATTGATATCGAATTTAACACCTTCATCTGCTATATCAGGATGAATTAAACCTAAATTGTAACTTACTCCATTATTGTTGATTGAATCAAAAACCACCAATTTACCTCCTCCAACAACCCTATGATTTCCTAAATCAAGTGAACTCGTTGATGAAAATGTAACAAGTGTTCTAGATAATGCACCCCTAGCATCCATTCTTGCAATAATTTCTTGACCAGTGTAACAACCTTTAGTAAAAGAAATATCGTCACTGAGAGAAATTTCCAGAGGAATTGGTTTGAAATTTCTAACAATTTCCCCATCAATTAGTCCATTCATAATTTGGTATAATTTTATTCCTTCAATATCTAGTGATAATGCTCCCTCATTCTTTAATTTTAAAGCAAATTTATTGATATCATCATTAGGTCCTAAATGGACTTGTGTAGATTCGTCAACGAAGCAGGAGTGAACTTGACCTTCAATGGTAATATCCATTATTTCGCCAGTTTCTGATGTATTATATTCCCATATACTAGAAAATCCAGAATCTAAAGGTATAATCTTCACATCTTGTTTCCATGAAACTGATTTAGATAATAATTTTCTAGTTGATTCTGAACAATCTTCAAGATGAATTATTGCAATTTGATCAACTAAATTCCAAATTAATATCCTATCAACCATCCTACCATTAGAATTGAGAATACTAGCATATGTACAGGAATTATCTGAAAGATTGGATACTGATTGGGTAGTAACTGCATGTAGTACATCTAGAGAATCAGGACCGATTAGCACAGATATATCCGCAGAGCGTACGCGGTAAGATGTCATAAAATCAACCAAATGATTGTCCACAACCGCAAGATTTGTCAGCATTAGGATTCTCGATTTGGAATCCTCCGCCAAGTAATGTGTCCTTATAATCTAAAACAATTCCATTTAATGTGGAACTATCTTTATCGTGAACCATAACTGTAATTCCTTCAAAGACAAATGATTGGAATGATGAAATATCTTCAGGACGTTTGATAATTTGCATATCGTACATATGACCTGAACAACCTCCTGCTTCTACTGAAACAAGCAATATATGTGTTTCAATATCGTCTGCCATTGCTTCTTTCATAGCTATGATTGCTCTTTCTGATGCATCGATATTTGCTTCAACGACATCAACCTGAATTGCCATTGGCAACGCAAATGCGTCTCCATCGATCAAGCCCATGGTCACCCGTAGAGACCGCCATATATGAATCTCAGCAACGATTCATGGATGGTTTGATGACTTAACGACATTTCCTGATAATATGGACGAGACCAACCAGCGTCCAGGAATCAAATATTCTAAGGGAAAATATGTCCCAACAATTGATTCGATCGCTGTTGAAACTCCTCTACAAACTACTTCCGATAGAAATGATGGAAAGTTGTATGGAACATTAATGAGGACTCCCGGGAACGATTTGGAGTTGATTGTTGGTCTAATGATTTCATCTGGTGACTTGCTTCTTAACGAACAAATACCAGAGATCAATATTTCATCTAATTGCGTTCATGTTTCTATTTCCAAAACAAAATCTGAACGCTTACTAAATTCAACATCTTCATGTGGAATTTGTGGAAGAGAGAATGTTGAAATCGTTCCAATACCTGATTGCAGTACAATGCCAAAACTCAACATTCATGTAGATATAATTAAAAAAATCATCAAAAAAATTGGTGACGGTCAAGATTTGTTTGAATCGACAGGAGGTACTCACGCTGCAGCACTATGGGATCTAAATGGTGAGATGTTATCAATAATGGAAGATGTTGGAAGACATAATGCATTTGACAAACTTATAGGACACCAAAGAATAATTGAAAAATGGCCAATGTCATCATGTGTAGTTTCTCTATCAGGAAGAATATCTTACGAAATGGTTGAAAAAGCAATTCGTTCTAATATTCCAATTCTCATATCAGTAGGTTCTGCTACCACTGCCGCAATAGATTTAGCTTCATTTCATGATTTATCTCTAATTGTATTCGCACGGGATCATCGATTTACATGTATGACTGGCACTCATAGAATAATTAACGCCGATGGCGTCAAGTAATAATTGCTTGACTCAAGCACATGTCGAGATCCCCTGTGCGTGCTACAACACCCATAGAGGAGGAAAAATTAGTTGTAAAAAATCCACCAAAAAATGTTGCAGGCTTAAAGGCAGTGACTAATTCATTCAAAATTGGAATTCAAGAGACTGGAGTCTCTAAAACTCTCAAAACAATGAGGACTGTAAATAGATTTGATGGTTTTGATTGTCCAGGGTGTGCATGGCCTGATCCAGATAACCATAGGAGTGGATTTGAATTCTGTGAAAATGGCGCTAAGGCATTCGCTACAGAAGCTACTAATTCTAGAGTCACACCTCAATTCTTCTCTGAAAATTCAGTCTCTGCACTATCCGAGAAATCTGATATGTGGTTGGATAAACAGGGAAGAATTACTCAGCCTATGTTTTTAGACAATGATGAAGATCATTACACTCCAATAGAATGGAAAGACGCTTTTGAGATAATCTCAGATTCAATTAATTTAGAATCCCCAGAACGTATTGCTCTATACACCTCTGGACGCTGCTCCAACGAAGCGGCTTTTCTATGGGGCACTTTAGCTCGTCAAATAGGAACAAATAATTTGCCAGATTGTTCTAATATGTGTCATGAAAGTAGTGGAGTCGCATTGAGTAGAGCGATAGGCATTGGAAAAGGAACTGTAACATTAGAAGATTTTGATCATGCAGATTTAGTGATAGTAGTTGGTCAAAATCCAGGTACTAACCATCCAAGAATGCTATCTGCATTATCATCATGTAAACGAAATGGAGGTTCGATTCTATCCATTAATCCATTAGAAGAAGCAGCTATGAAACGTTTCAAACATCCTCAAGAAATATTTGGGATGTTAGGAAGAGGAACTCAAATCGCAGACGATCATATTCCAGTAAGAATCAATGGAGATTCTGCATTGTTCAAGGGTTTTGCGAAGGTCATTCTGGAAAAAGAAACACAAAATCATGTTTTCATTAAATCTCATACGAATGGATACCATGATTTTGTTAATCATCTAAATCAAACAGAATGGGATGATATTGTAACCATGTCAGGTATTTCTAAGGATAGAATTCATGAAATAGGAAACATAATCTCTAAATCAAAAAGTATGATTATATGTTGGGCAATGGGGATTACTCAACATAAAAATTCTGTTTCAACTATTCACGATATTGTCAACCTCCTCTTACTGGGTGGACATTTCGGTAGACCAGGGGCAGGTGTTTGTCCTGTGAGAGGACATAGTAATGTTCAGGGAGATCGAACGGTTGGAATTAATCATCACCCTTCAGAATCATTTCTTTCAGCAATTGATACAGAATTTGGTATAACATCCCCTAGAAATTCTGGAGTGGATACAGTACGACTTATTCAAGGAGCTTTAGAAAATGAGTTTGATGTCTTAATGTGTATGGGCGGAAATTTACTATCCGCAATGTCAGATACAAAGGCTACTGCTGAAGCAATATCCAATATTGGTTTAACTGTTCAAATTTCTACAAAACTGAACCGAAGCCATCTTGTTACTGGAAAACGAGCGCTAATACTTCCATGTTTAGGAAGAACAGAAATTGACGAACAAGAAAGTGGAAATCAATTTGTTAGTGTTGAAAATAGTATGGGAGTAGTACATTCTTCAACAGGGGGATTGAAGCCTGCTTCTAAATTTCTTAAATCTGAAGTTGCAATTGCATGCTCTATAGGTAATGTATTATTTGGCACTAATCCAATAAATTGGTTATCATATTCATTAAATTATGATTTAATTAGAGATAGTATTCAAAGAGTAATTCCAGGATTTGAAGATTATAATATTCGTGTAAGAGAAGAAGGAGGGTTCTATTTGCCTAATGGGCCAAGAGATGGCCCAACTTGGAAAACACCCACTGGTACTGCACAATTCATTTCTGATGAGTTATCTACTATCGATAATAACGATGGATACGTAATGATGACAATTCGTTCACATGATCAATATAACACTACCATTTACGGAATGGATGACAGGTATAGAGGCGTATACAAAGCACGAAGAATTGTTCTGATGAATCCTGTCGACATGGAAAATGAAGGAATTACCCCCTCAGAAGAAATTGATTTAGTCAGTAAATTCTCAGGTATCGAAAGATATGCAGAAAAATGGAAAGTGATTCCATACTCTATTCCTCGAGGGAATATTGCAACTTATTTCCCTGAGGCTAATGTATTAATCCCCTTAGATTCTGTTGCAGATTCAAGTAACACACCGACTTCAAAATCTGTAATTGTGAATATAATCAGACGTTAACGGCTTAATTTTCTCTTCTGAATTTTTTGTAATTCATTACATCGCTTAATTTGTTCCTTGCACATTTTCTTTTGGTCTTCTTCCAATCCTCTAGGCATAGCTTGTTTGAAACACTTAATTGCATCATCATATAGTTCTACAAATGCATATGCTGTACCCATATTGTACAGTGTTGCTCCTGTAACCTTATCCTTGTTGATTCTCATGGCTTCAAAATATGCTTTTATCGCTTCAGGGTATTCTTCCATGTAGTAAAATGCATGACCTCTACCATTCAGTACACGTATTGCTAAATCTTCGTCTTCAGCGGATCCTACTAATGCCTTGTCAAAACAAGAGAGGGCTTCACTATATTTCTTATCCTCCATTAGGAATAATGCCTTGTTATACCATTCAACAGAAGAATTAGACATTGCTCCAGAATCTGAAGATGCAGCGACATAAGAATCAGGAATCATTTTTGATGCTGCATCCAATGCTGCTTTTGCTAAATCAACTTCAGGCTTTGGTTCTGGTTCGGAGGGGGTGTGAACTTGTTCTACAGGTGCTAACAAGTCAGAAGCAGAAATTGAAGAATCGTCAACAGGAGTAGAAACAATTACTGAATCTTCATCTATTGATTCAGAGTATTCAGGAATAGTAACCTCTGGTTCACTTAAGACACTAATTTGAGAAGAGTTCTGTGTTTTTGTATCTTCTACTAGATCCGACCATGGATCTACTTCATCTTCTTCAGAGGCGATATTAGTTTCTTCTACGTTAATTTCCTCAACAGGAGCTGAAATCTCTGGTTCTACTTCTGGTTCAAATAATTCTTGATTCAAAATTTCTGATCCACCTTCTAACTTATTTGCCTTATCACGACATTGAGTTGCTCTATCTGAGTTTCCTTGTGATTCTAGCACCTTAGCCATTAATCTCCATGCTGTTGGGTCATTGGTATTACTCTCTAAAATCGACTTACAAATTCTAGTAGCTTCTGTATGATCTCCAGATAGTGTGAGAGCACGGACCATCAATTCAGTTTGTTCATCCTTCAGTAAATTAACAGCAGTTCGACCGAGTTCTGGACCTTCAGGTAATGTACGAGGTAAATCAGGATTAGATTCAATCATTATACTCTCTCCTTCTCCTATATCTACCAATATTTTAGCTAATTCAGTAGAAGATTCTCCTAAATCCTCTAATGTGGATAAATGAATCCATGCTGGAACTAGTTTAGAATAATCATCAGTTTGACGTAAATATTCTACTATTGATCTAGCAGAAGATACGTGATTTGAATCAACCATTTGTGATGCTCTGAAGCAAGTAAATCCAGCATCTGGATATCCATTTCTAATGTGCAAACGTCCAAGATTATACCATCCAGGTGCATCATTATTATCAAGATTCAGTCCAATTGTAAATGAGGAAATTGCATCTTCAATACGGTCTTGAAGTGCGTAAGCGGCTCCAAGAATTTTATGGGGTCTGGCTTGAGTATTATATTTCTCGATGAATTCCCCTTCAATCATGGTAATGACGTCTAGGCTATCGCCACTTCTCAACATATCAGCAGCGCGATTCATCTCCATATCCTGCTCATTACCCCATTCAGCAATTACTATCTGAGAGGACTGAATTTGAGATGGTTCATGATTTAATTCTTCAATCTGATTATGATCTTCAATTGTATCATTTTCATCCATTAATTGGTCATTACTCGAATCTAATTCGTCGTTTACTGAAGTAGTATTAGCACCAATAACTAAGCCAGCAGTGGGAATATTAGAGTGAGATTCGAAATTTTCAACAGTTGATTCAAGTGGTGTAGTAGAAGGCATAGGTTCAGCAGTTGATTCTGAGGAAGGAGGAGGACTCGAGTTGCTAATTTGTATCAATACAGGGTGACCAGGGAAATGTTCCAATGCCATTTGGGCCATTTTTGACGCTCCTTCATCACCAACTGCATCCATTAATACGGCTAAATTTGCCATTGCTGGGCCATGATTTGATTTGTGAACCAGCGCTACTTGGAACGATTTAATCGATTCATCTGCATTACCCATTTGTTCTTGAACTACGCCAAGATTGAACCAACAATCTGCATTGGTTGGGTCTGTGGCAATTGCATTGCGAAACCTCTCTGATGCTTCTCCAGGCTTTCCAGCTGCTGCTAATGCTTCTCCTTCTGATACTAATCTAGAGGTTTCGTCAATAGTTTCAGTAGTTATCTGATTATGAGTTTCGTGGCTAATTATCTCAGGTGAATCTTGGGCATCCATAATAGGAATGATACCTGTTTCTTCGTCAGATTGATCTTTAGCATGTAATGTAGGCATACTAATTTCTCCAATCTTAGATGAGGCTTTCTCAATTCCATCTCCAACAGTAGACATGGCAGTCTTTCCTAGAGCACTCGCCTTTTCTGATACAGAAGAAATAGCCTCGGAAGTACGACTTGCTATCTCCTTTGCCGTTTCTTTAGCAATTTCTGTCTTAGTTTGCTTTCTTGCAACTCCAAATAATGCACCAGAGCAAGATGGACATAGAGGTTCATCACCTTGTAGTTCAACACCACAATGGGGACAGTGTTCATGCCCGTGCGAGACCATATTAACGAAGGTCCGTAATTCTGTTCGGCAATAAGCGTTCTCTGAATCTGAGCACATCTAATCAATCATAAAATAAGAATGTATGAAGTACATATAGCCCATGCGCAGTTCATGGCACGCTTTCTCATTATCACTGCAACATCAGGTACTAACTACGAATTAGCAGAGATGTTCTCCACATCTGCCGAAGCTAAAGGTCATGATGTAGAAATTATTGATTTGTCGGAAATGGACTTACCGTTGTTTACAGTAGCACGTTCAAAAGATCCTCAGCAAACACCAGATGTATCAGGATTAATCCAAATAATGACTGAATCCGATGCTTGGATAGTCCTAGCACCAGAATACAACGGATCATATCCTCCTACTCTGAATAATGCAATTGCATGGATGTCATTAGATTGGCAGAGTTTTCGTACAATGTGTACAGGTAAGCCCGTTGGTTTAGGCACACATAGTGGAGGAGGGGGCACTCATGTGATTATGGCAATGCGCCAACAATTTTCTTTCATTGGTGCCGATGTAATGGGTAGAGCCTGTGTTTCAGGTAAGAATAAAGATGCTAATCCGGACACAATTGAAGCGATGATTGACGGCCTTGCTCGATGAAAAATTCATTCTAATTTGATTCTGATAATTTGGCTAATCTCTGAAGATGTTCGATTGCCTTCTGAGCAGAAATTTTTACTCTTTCATCTTCGTCATCAAACATTTTGACAATATGTGGCACTACTCTACCATCTTCAACCGCTGCAAGAGCTTCGACCCCATGAATCCTGCAAGCAATAGAATTACTTTGTAGAAGCATGGGTGCATATTGAAGAATTTCGTCAGACTTCAATCTCCTTAGTTGCCTACTAGCTTCAATTCTGACCCCCTCATCAGTGTCATTTAACGACCGAATAATAGATGGAGTAGCAATATCCAAAGGAGCGTCTTCAAGTGATTCTAAAACTGATGTTCTTATTCTTGGAGAAGGATCTGATTCTAATTGGCGGATTCGGAAATAATGAGGCCCGTCTGAACATAATAGCATCCATTGAAGTGCGGAGGCCCTCAAAGTTACATTAGATGAATTAACTAATCGATTTGTTTGCTCAATCTTTCCAATTCTAATCAATGTAGCTAAAGTTTCAGTCATTACAGAATCATCAGTAAGAAGTTTCCATAATGACTCAACCTCGGTAGGACCTCCAGTAATTGCCAGAGCCCTTATTCTGTTTCTTTTTTCATCGACTATATCTGTATCAAAAATTGATTTGAGTAAAGCCTTATTCACACGTCTACCAATACGAGCCGCTGTTTCAGGATCTCGAGCAGCAGCACTTACTCCTTCACGTATTGTACCACGAATACCAATCAATCGTATGATGGACTGTATCAATAACAAATCAATAGAAATGAGTAGGAATAGTATCAAATGCTTTCCAGCCATTGATGAGGAATCTACATCTGAAAATCGAATTTCGTAAACCTCTGCCCAGTCTAAAAGACTCCTAGAAAATAAATCCATTCCAAACATAAACCATACACTGAAATTTTCATTATCCACTGAATATATATCGAATACTTCATCAACTCTTTGAAGTAATAATGGTACAATTAATAATAGATGAAGACTAGCTACCAATACATCGATTCTATGGTCATTTCCAATATCTGGATCTCCGTCCATTACTCTATTTGCAATTTCTCTTCGTCTTCTCTCGTCAGCCGACCAGACTCGATGTACTGATAATACTAGAATTGCAGACATAATTGCAGATAAGAGCCCTATTACCTTCATAGAATCAGGAAGAAACATAGCAGGAATGATAAAAATTAGTAAAACAAACTCAATAAATGCAATTCTAGATAATGAATTACTGATTGACATTCCAGATAAATATCCTACTTTCTGTAGGAATTCATCAATGGTATTCCACCAAGCCACGATAAGTCGCTGTATCCATAGTTCATGAATGACGCCTATATTCACATCCGATTCCTTCAATTCTTATGACAATCTGTGAGTGCCATGCCCCCTCCACTTTGGTGGCTCATCTTGGCAATTTGTAGTATACTTGGAGTTGTTACTTGGTGGGGAAGAAACTTTACAGAGAACAGGGAATTTACTCGATTCTCTGCTATTCTAGGATCTGCACTGATGATAGTACTAGTAATTTGGACATGGATGTCAGATTGGTGAAATAAATGTTAACTCCAAACGATTTGTCTGGTTGTTTCCCACTTAGAAATGAAATTGCTTGGGGTTATGATACAAGAAGAGGACCGACTAATGGTAAGGGACGGATTGCAATTCTATTTACTCCCAAAAATTTTGGAAGAATTGAAAAAATTATTCATAGAATTCTAGGAGGTTCCAAATTTCTCAGAAGACCAATGGACCCGTTGATGACTGTTGTTTGGGAACTTTGTGATGGGACTAATAGTTTTGAAGAAATATGCAATCAATTAGATCTAATTTTCAAGGAAGATATTGCTCCAGTAGAAGAGAGAACTTGTACAGCATTAGATGGACTCGGTAGAAGTAGCCTAATTGAAATTCACACTGAAAAACCGATTATAAAACATAGAATATGTAGCCATAGTTTACCTGGACTAGATTATGAGTGGTTACATACTGAAGGTGATTAATTGGATCTACTAATTATTTTCATTATTACATTAGGTGCATTCATTGCGGCAGCACTTACAGTTCCTGCTGGATTTGGACTATCTACGATGCTTACGCCATTGGTACTATTCATAGTTGGACCACATGAAGCAGTCGCAATCGTTGCTATAATACATGGAGCACACAATGGTTGGAAATTAGTTGTACTAAAGGAACATGTTGATTTTGATGCATTCAAAAGATACGGTATTTGGTTGGTAATTGGAGCTATAGGCGGTGCATTACTTCAGAGTCAGGTTCCCCAAGACCCTCTCTTGCTTATCATAGGCATATTCTTGGTTATTCTTCCGATTCTAACAATTAGTGAATCATGGACTGGATATAGAATTCCAGAAGCAAATGATAGAATCGGGGGATTTGGTTCCGGTTTTATGGGGGGGCTTTCGGGTCATCAAGGTGCACTCAGAGCAATGTTTCTCAAACGTAGATTAAGCGACAAAATGTCATATGCTGCTACCGCAAGTGTTCTAGCATTATGTGTTGATTTAACTAGAATTCCCGTGTATATCATTTTCAATGAAACTGAAATTATTGATAATTTCACACTACTTTTACCTCTAACAATTTCTGCATTATTGGGTGTACAAGTAGGAAAATTATTTCTTGAACGCCTAAAATCAGATACGATTCATAATGCGATTATGATTGGTATCGTTTCAAGTGGAATATACTATATTTTTGAGGCGCTATAATCAAGAATATTTAGACCAATCTGAACCATTCCACCACTCAGTTGAACCATCACTCATTGACCTCCATGTATATCCATTTTCATCTGTCCATTGTTGTATTAAGGTAGTTTGTGAAACAGAATCATTCATCATAGGTGTTGAGGAATTTGCTAGAACTTGTTCGGGGATATTTTCTGATTCTTCATTCAAATCATCAGATAAATATTCTATTTCATCATCTTCAGAAATTCGATTTCTCAATCTTAATGCAACAAAAAGAGATACTACAGCTAACACCATAATCAACAAAGACCCAGCAACCACCATTGGATCTGCACCTGCAATTGCAAACCCACCTGAATCTAATTGAGGCCTATTTACTTGAGTTGTGAATTTTCCTATTATTTCATCATCAGATGCAACTAATGTAAATTCTATTTCTCCTTCTGTATAATCTACCTCAGTAATCACCTCACATTGAATTTGTTGAACATCATTTACATCGGGAGATTGTTGAATTGTTACAGTAGGAACGCCCGCGCCATTCTGTGGAGTACATTTCACATCAATTCCTGACGGAGCAATTATCAATACAGATACTTGTTCAGCCTGAGTTGATTTTCCTTGAACCTCTAAAGACAAATCTAATCTGCTACTAGGGCCCATTTCAATTGAACTAAGTGGAGGATTTCCTAATGACAATGCTCTCATTTCAGTAATCGAAAAAATCAATTTTTCTTCAGATTGTTGAGGAGATTCAGATTCTCCTCCGATTACATATTTTGTCACAGTTACTTCAGTGCCTAACGAAACTGTTTCATCAATTGAAATTAATACATCAATTGTGCTATTTGAACCAGGAGATATCTCTAATGGGATGAATTGATTAGACGAAAATGCAGTTCCATCTATGAAAATAGTCAATTCTAATCCTGGAATTATTGGGGAGATGGATACTTTGGTTCGTAATTCTTGATCAATGACATTTCCAGTATTAGTTATCGAGTAACTCGAATTAACAATTCCACCTAACCTTACATTCTCAATTTGATGGTGCCATTGGTCAACATAGTGTGATTTGATCACATCAACATAACCAACTTGCATTACAGATGGAGGAGATGTTAGAGGTTGAATTTCTGAGTCAGCAGTGAAAGTAAGCCATAATTCAGTACCCGGACTCATAGAAGCATCAGCAACAATTATGATTGTAATATTTGCGACATCTCCCTCATATCCTGCTAAATCTATCTCAAATGTTGAGTCACTTACTTCACCATCAACCAACATATTAGTTGTCCACCCATTAGGTAAACCTTCAACTGAAATCTTTACTCTATCGACACCATTACCATTATTTCTGACAGTGAAATGAATAGGAGATGGTTGCTCAGGGAGAAATGCAACGAAATTATCTGTTGTTATATTCATTGAAAGAGAATGGACTTGAGCAATTCTAGGTCCAGTAACTGATTCTCCAGTAAACGTAATAGAAGATTTAGTTGATGTAATTACTGGAGTAATAATTGGTGCAGGATCTCCGGCATGTCCGTCACTTGGAGCGTGTAAGGAAACCCTCATTGTAGAATGAGAACCTTCTGCAATCGAAGCTGTGGACGGACCTGATAGCGATACAGTCCATGTTTGAGCACCCTCTAATGTCCAATTAAACTCAATTTGATCTAGGCGTCCAGCATCATTGTGTATTTCCCATTCTAATTCTATTGATTCGCCAGGAAGAATGTGGGTTTCTAGAGAATCCCATGATTCTACAATCCTAATGTCTGAAATCATGCTAGCTTCTATGGTTAACTGTTGCCTAACTTCAGAACTTGAATCCGCTTGACTCGAGGACACTATACTTACTACAGCAGTTTCACCAGGTAACGCATCTGAAGGGATTGCCATGGTAAAATCTACAACTTCTGTTTGACTAGGCTCAAGAGTAATGGATGATTCTTGTGTCGATGATACACCGAATGCCCATCCACTAGGCACTGAAATTTCATCAACGGAAATTATGAAAGTATCACTACCGTCTCCAGTATTTTCTAAAACCACAGAGTGACTACATACACTTCCAGGTGAACATTTAGGGGATGGGGAAATAGATGACCACTGAGACTCATATCGTGGAGCGACACCTGCAGTGAAAGACAAAGAATCAGAAGCAGTGTTTTCTTGAACACTTTGAACAATTATGTTTCCGCCAATAGATCCCGTAGAAGCACTTTCAGGTGGCTTAGTTTGTAATCTAAAATTCCTAGACTCGCCTGGTAAAATTGTAATTTCAGTTCCAGATAATAGACCACTCCCGCTTGGATGTGTAAACCGATAATCCCATTCAGAAGGTAATCCATTGGCTTCTAGGGTAAACTTATCAGAAATATTACCAGTATTTCTAACTGAGAACCCCATATCTGACCATTCGCCTCGAGCAGATGTTGATGACGGAGAGCCCTGAAGATCAAGTCCAAACTCAGAGGATGCTGCTTTTTGATCGTAAAACATGACTATGTCTTCTACCCAATATCCGATTTCATTACCAGTACTATCAGATGTGAAAACAAATTCAATTACAGATTGAGGGCCCATAACTGATGGCGGGATTTCTAACCAAGGCACTCCTCTACCGTCTACAGTACTGACCTGAATTAGCCAACTTGAGGGTTGTCCACTGACTTCACCAGACAATCCACCATTTGCGAATAAATTAGCGACATTAGATCCTGATGAGACTCTAACCTGCAATGTATCCCCCTGAACAACATTTCCAGTGTAGAAAAAGCCTAATCCATATCCATTCGTTGGATTTGGGTGTGCATCCGATAGATCTAATATTGGACTACGCAGAGTCTCAGTCCACATATTTCCGTAATTAGTTGTACTTGTAGTTCCACCAATTCTACATGATGATACCCCGTTTAGACGATTATCTGCATCTATACGCCAGTTTGATGTTCTACTCCATGTGGATGAAGATTCACACCTTTCATAGAGGAATCCAATAGTGATTGTAGAATATCCTATATCATTGGACGGATTAGTATCTGATGCATGATTTGTTGTGACTCTTACAGTATGATTACCACTGTATGTTGGAACCCAAGTAGTTGAGACAGATTGTGTACTTTGAGAATTTACTAAACTAACATATACTGTTGTATTGAATAACTCAAATCCGTCATATTCATCATGCAAAACTACAATTTCAACTGCAACATTTGATGCAGAGGAGGTACCTAGATTCTCTACCCCTACTGTCAAAGTATGCTGGACTCCAAGCATTCCATCTATAATCCACAAATCTACTGGACGACCAGGATTAGATGTAGATCTAGATAAAGAATCATACAAGGTAGCATCTGCTGAAGAAGCATACGAGGTAGTAAAAGTAGAGGGAGTAACATCGACAGTAGCTCTAGAATTTGTTGCATCAACTATTGGGTGCATACTTACGAAGACAAAGAGCAGGACCAACCCGAGAGCCGCACGTCCTCCCGTTCCGTTCATAATTGTCCATCTGCTAACGACTTAATGAACAGCACGGCAGTTATTCAGATTCATTTATTGTATTAATTTCAGCTGCTTTCTTTGATTTAGCAGCAGCCACCAGATAAAGAGAAAGTGGTAAAATAAGTACAATTCCGAAGCATCCAATCAAAGCAGTCATTCCCCAAATCATTTCTGTCACGGGGTCTATCCGATATGGAGAAACTTCGAAAATTTCATGCTCTACGATTGACACAGAGACACCCATTCCACTGGTGTTTACTTGTTGATTATCTTCATCTAGCATCTTTATTGTCCATGTTCGTGGTAAAATAGAATCGATTACAGTAGAATTTGCAATATCATCTGCTTCAGAAGAATTGTCTGCTATAAATGCCCATGAGCCAGATAGAGGTAAATCCTTAGATAAAATTCCTCTAAATTGTTCTGACTGATTTTCAACATCAATTCTGTGAGTAGAAGATTCAGTACAATACTCAACTAATCCCTCATAATCTGAAGTATCGGGTGCAAAACACTGGAATGGTGTATCCCCAACATTCTCTCCCAACTCAGGATGATGCCACCAAACCCCACCCAAGGATGAAACTTCTAATGTTGTACCAACAGGTGAGTTATCGATTGTGATGTTTAACCAGGTAATGGCAGAATTAGTTTCGAAGGAATAGGTACCATTAACCGGATCTTCTGAAACCTCTAATGATGTTTCAAGATTGGTTGATTTAGCAAGATAAAATGATGAGTCAAGAGTTGCTGAATAGACTGCGTAACTAAGGATTAGAACAAGTGTAAGTCCGAGACCAATAATGGTTCGAAGCATGTTCGGATTCTGACTAAGGGCCCTGCGCACAAACTACCCACAACCAATACCCTTTCAAATCCGCGCTTTTC
>MDSV01248668.1_pt1 | contig 18516 bp, 9 predicted proteins | sample 810851 | NCBI WGS metagenome assembly MDSV01 (sample SAMN05326640, study PRJNA326480) | marine metagenome | isolation source: seawater | place: Atlantic Ocean: North East | collected 2012 | reverse complement strand
TAAAAACTTAGATAAGCAAGGTGCTATTGAAGAAAACATGCTTTTCTTACAAAGACAAACTGCTTTAGATTTTGATGATATGATTGCAGCTATGGCTGGTGGAGGTTATGCTTCTACTGCTTCAGCTTCTTACGGTCTATTTGATAATGAAGAAGAAATGGCACTTAACTTTGGTTTCTCTGGTTTTAGAAGAGGTTCTTATGACTTTTATAAAACTGACTGGAAATACTTAAATGATGCTTCTACAAGAGGTTTATCTAAAGCTATTGACGGTGTAATGATACCAGCTGGTACCTCAACAGTATATGATCAAATGTTAGGTTCTAACATCAGACGTCCTTTCTTACATGTAAGATATAGAGCTTCTGAATCAGAAGATAGAAGATACAAAAACTGGATCACTGGTTCAGTAGGTGGAGCTTATACTTCTGGAGTTGATGCAATGTCTGTACATTTCTTAACTGAAAGATGTTTAGTTACTCAAGCGGCTAATAACTTTGTGTTATTCAAAGCAGTTTAATTTATTAACATTTTAAAATATAGAAATTATGGCAAATTACATTAAAGCAATTACAGCAAATGCTACTGCATCTGCTGCTGCAGAATTTATATTAATTCCTGTAGACGGTGTTATGGCGTTAACTTTTGGTGGTACACCAGGTTCTTCGCATATTCTTAATATTTATTATTTAGAAGGTACTGGATCTAGCGCAAGCAACGGAAGACAATTCCTTGTTAACGTTACTATTCCAGATGCTAACACTACTACTGCTGCGGCTATTACAACAGCTTTTTATAAAGCTATGGCTGAGGCAATACAAAGTCCAGGAAGTTTACCGTTATTACTTGAAAATGATACGGTTGTTACTTCTGCTGCTGCTGGATCAGCTGGATTGTAATCAATTGGATTTACAATAAAATAAGGTCCTGCTTCGGCAGGATCTTTTTAAATTATTATATTATATTATATTATGGAAACAAAAGAAAAGAAAAAGCCTGAGGCTAAAAAAGATACTTGGGAATATAAAGATAGACATTATTACTTAACTAATAACAAAGAACCTTTAACGTATACAATACCTAGCAAGCATACTAGAAAGTATCCATTAACTTGGTTTGATAAAGATTTTGGTTACGAAAGAGAATTAAGATATGCTACTAACCAAAAAAGTATTTTTGTTGATGAGCAAAAAGGACCTGTGACATTAAAACATATAGTTTTTGAAAGCGGAGTTTTACATGTTGCTAAAACAAAAAGAACATTGCAGGAGTTTTTAGCAATCCATCCTCATAATGGTATTATTTTTAAAGAATTAGATAGTCAAGTAGAAGCTGTAGATCAATTAGAATATTTAGAGTTAGAAAGTGATGCTATTTCTTTAGCTAGACAAATAGATATTGAACAAGCTGAAGCTATATTAAGAGTTGAAGTAGGTTCAAGCGTTTCTAATTTAAGTACAAAAGAGCTAAAAAGAGATTTACTTTTATTTGCTAAACAAAATCCTGCTTTGTTTATAAACTTATCTAAAGATGAAAATGTTGTATTAAGAAACTTTGCTATTAACGCAGCAGAGGCTGGTATAATAATTTTATCTTCTGATCAAAGAACAATTAAGTGGGCTACTAATGGTCGTAAACTAATGACTGTGCCGTTTGATGAAAATCCATATTCAGCTATGGCTGCTTGGTTTAAAACAGATGAAGGTATTGAGGTTTATAAATCAATAGAGAAAAAACTAAAATAACAAGTGATTATAAAAAGGGTGGCTTTCCGCCACCTTTTTTTTTAAAAATATTAAAATGGTAAATGTAGATATAGTTTATAAAACAGTGCTATATATTTTGAACAAAGAACAAAGAGGATATATAACACCAGATGAGTTTAATAAATTAGGTACTCAAGTACAGCTTGAAATATTTGAGCAGTATTTTGAAGAACTAAACCAGCAATTACGTTTGCCAGAAAACGATAGTGAATATGCTAATCGTGTTAAAAATCTAGATGAAAAAATAGATATATTTAAAACTACAGGAACTACTACATATAATGGAGCTGGAAATCCCCCATATTTTTATGGACCTAGTGATATACATAGGCTAGGAACTGTTATTTACAAAGATGAAAAACAAGTACAAAAAGTACAAAGAAATGATTTTCTTTTAATAAATAAATCTCCTTTAACAAAGCCAACTACAAGCTTCCCAGTTTATATAGATGAAGGCGAGCACCAATCTTCTGCTGGACCACCACCAGTTCTTCATCCTGTATTCTACGTTTATCCTACTACAATAGCAACTTCTGCTGACATTACTATATCATATATTAAAAAACCTGCAAATCCAGTTTGGAATTATAGTGTTAATACTACTACTGGTGCTTTTATATACACAGATGCAGGTTCTACTCAGTTTGAACTTCATCCAACTGAACAAGTAAACATTATTCTTCAAATATTATTATATAGTGGCATTATAATAAGAGATCCACAGATTATACAAAGTGCTGCTAAATTAGTACAAGAGGCTGAAATAATTGAAAAAACTTAATAAAAAATGGCATTACTAACAGAGACTAACGAACAATATTATGCTGGGCAACAAGCAATGGTTGCAACTGGCACAGCTTCGCCTAATGAAGTTATGCCTGTTTGGGGCGGTGACACTGTTTTATTAAACACTACATCAACAACAAATGCTAATTTTAAAGTAAAGCTTAACAATGTTGTTTTGGCTACCACAAAATACACTATGGCTGCTGGTGTTGTAACAATGAATAATGCTACTGTAGCTGGTGATATAGTTATAATAGAATTATTAGATAATGCTAAGTGGAGTAACTATGGTAGTTACGAATATATTAAGTTAAATGATGTTATAAACAACTTTTTAGTAGCTTACGTAGGAGAAGGCAAATTAATACCAAGTGTTAAACGTACGGATATAATGTTTCATGCTAAAAGAGGTTTACAAGAATTTTCTTATGATACTTTAAAAAGTATTAAATCACAAGAACTTTCCATACCATCTAGTCTTTCTGTAATAATACCACAAGACTATGTTAATTACGTAGAAATGTCTTGGATAGATGAATTAGGTGTTAAACATATTATATATCCTACAACCTTAACTAGTAATCCTTACACTGTACCATTACAAGATACCGAAGGTAATTTTACTCAAGATAGTATAGGTAAAAACTTACAAGCTGCTCAATCTAAAACTAATGAACAATGGAGATCTGCAGAAGATTATAAAATATCTGGAGCTTTAAGCAATCAAATGTATAACGCCGGTGTTTATGACTGGTCATGGGATAAAGTTTCATATGGTAGAAGATATGGTTTAGAACCTGAAACGTCTCAAAACAACGGTTGGTTTACTATAAATGAAAGAGAAGGTAAATTTTCTTTTAGTAGTAATCTAAGTGGTCAAATGATTATACTACAGTACATATCAGATGGCTTGTCAGTTGATTATGATATGAGAATACCTAAAATGGCCGAAGAAGCTATATATATGCATATTGCTCATGCTGTTTTAGCAGGCCGTGCTAATGTACCTGAGTATGTAGTACAAAGATATAAGAAAGACAGAAGATCTGCTCTTAGAAACGCTAAGATTAGATTGTCAAATATAAAATTAAATGAGATTGTTCAAGTGATGAAGAATAAATCTAAATGGATTAAACATTAATATATGCCTAAATCTACTAGTACTTTTATAAAGTCTAAAATGAACAAAGACTCTGATAGTAGAATACTACCGTCAGGAGAATATAGAGATGCTCAAAATGTTACTATAAGTAAATCAGAAGGATCTGATGTAGGCGCTTTAGAAAATATATTAGGCAATAGAGCTTTAGTTGATATAAACTCTTTATTAGGAGCTAGTGTTAAAAACTTAGAGGTTATAGGTCATTTTATGGATGTTGAAAATGATAGAATATTTTTTATGTTAACAAACTACAATGATTCATCATCAGACAGTTTAAGCAACTTTGCACCATCAGGAAGTGGTCATTATATATATTGTTATAATATTATTAACTCAATTACTACACAACTAGTCACTGGTAATTTTTTAAATTTTTCAAAAACACACAGAATCTATGGTGTTAATATGATTGAAGATTTATTATTTTGGACTGACAATAGAAATCAACCAAGAAAAATAAATGTAGAATCAGCTTTAAACGCGCCATCAGACTCGTCAGAACCTTATTATATTAATGAAGATCAAATATCTGTAGCTAAATATTACCCTTATAATCCAATTAGATTATATAAAAAAATGGGTCCTTTTAATATGCCTGTTACAGGTGGAACTATATCTAACACGGGAACAGGTGCAATAGTTAGTGGATCTGCTGGGATAGTACAAATAGGGGATAAAATGGTTGTTAGCAGTCCTGCTCAAACAGCTGAACATATGGTTGTAGGTGTTACTGCTACTGGTAGAGTTCTTGTTAGCCCTGATTTAGCTTATGACGCTAGTTCTACTGCTATGTTTTATAGGACTAATATGAAAGATGTAGTTAGCGAACATTTACCAAGAAACGTTGATATACCGTATGCGGATCCATATTCTGACAATCCTTTTTATGATGCTACTTGGCCTGGAGATCCAAATTTTTTAAAAGATAAATTTGTTAGATTTAGTTATAGATATAAATTTGATGATGGTGAATATTCTTTAATGGCTCCGTTTACTCAATCAGCTTTTATACCAGAACAAGATGGTTTTTTCTTAGCTGATTTTAATAAAGTAGCAGAAGACGATGACAAAGTTAGGGCTTATGTTAGCACTATATTAGATTTTATGGAAAATAAAGTAAATAATATAGTTTTAGAAATAGATACACCTAGTGTAGTAGCAGATATATATAAAGATTATAAAATAAAAGAAATACAATTGTTGTATAAAGAATCTGACAGTACTAATATAAAAGTGTTAGATAATATTTTATATACAGATGATTTAATAGCTGATCAAATTGGTTCTTATAAATTTACTTTGTTAAATCAAGGTTCTCTAGAAATAGATGATGGCGTATATAGTACTACTAATAGTGGTTCTGGAAATGCAATGACTATAGATGTTGTTACAGACAACAGTGTTGGTGGTGGTAGAGGCTACCCTATAACAGCTACATTAGTTAATTTAGGATTTGGATACGTGAGCGGTGATATAATTACAGTTGTATCCGCTGGTACTGGAGCAACTTTTACGTTGTTAATAACTGACGATAAATTATTTAGTTACGATTATCAATCAAGAAAACCTATAAGTACTATACCATCTGATCAAACTACTAGAGTTTACGATAAAGTTCCAATTAGAGCTTTAGCTCAAGAAACAGCTGGAAATAGAATTATATATGGTAATTACATTAATAAACATACTTCACCTAGTTATTTAGATTATAATGTAAAATCTAGTGATAAATTAGAAGATTACCAAGCTGATACAAATTTTAGCACTGTACAATATCCTAATCACTCTTTAAAACAAAATAGAACTTATCAAGTAGGTGTTGTGCTTTCCGACAGATACGGTAGACAATCAGATGTAATATTATCTAGTGTAGAGAGCACTAGTGTAGGTGGTTACGGTGGATCAACTGTTTTTGCAGATTACAGAACAAGTGCAGAAAATACTTCTAAAAATGTTTTAAAATGGTTTGGAGACTCATTAAAAGTTATATTTAATTCACAGATACCTTCAACAATGCCAATTCAAGGTTATCCAGGTTTATATAGCACAACTAATCCTACTGGTTGGTATAGTTACAAGATAGTTGTTAAACAACAACAGCAAGAGTATTATAATGTTTATTTACCAGGTATATTAAATGGATATCCTTTTAGTACTAAAGAAAGAGCTTATACTTCTTTTGCAGCATTATACTCTGATAACATAAATAAAATTCCTAAAGATTTAGTAGACGTTGGACCAGAGCAAAAACAGTTTAGAAGTGGAGAAAAATTATGGGGTAGAGTAGAAAACTTTATTTGGACAGGAGATTTAGGTGGTGTTAATTTTGTTAGCAAAACTCAAGGAAGTAGACAGTATTATCCTAATTTAATTTCTGATGAAGCAACTAAAGTTGGTACTATGACTGATTTTAAACTAGGTGTAACTAATATATTAAGAGCTCAAAACGTTGGTGGTAGTGGAGCAACGGGTCATATTAGTAACAACTTTTTATTAAGTAGCTACAACCCTGACATACAAATAGGTATGTCAGTTGATAGTGATACAATAAATACACAAATAATTGCCAAGGGAAAACCAGTTGAAATAGTAAATGCAGGATCTGGTTATTCTGATGGATCAGCAATAGCAACAACTGTTATACCAACAGGAGGCTCAGGTCTTACTGTAGATATAACTGTAGATGCTACAGGTGCTTTAACAAGCGTTACAGCTAATGCAGCTTCAGCTGGAACCGGATATGCAGTTGGAGATGTAATAAGTTTAAGTGGTGTAAGCGGTACAGGTGCTATGCTTATAATATCAAAACCAGTTATAACAGAATATTTAGAATATAGCCACGCGACTGCTACAGATACTAAAGCTAAAATGACTATATCAATTTCTACTACTGGTACTGTACCACTTGATGAAACATTTTTAATAAATGAAGAAGGAGAAGATTTATTTTACAATTCATCTACAAATCCTTTTTTAGCTAAATTTAAAAACTTAAATAAAATAGGTGTTAATAACTCAGCAATGGTGCCTTGTTTAGCTGTATATGAAACAGAACCTACTTTTTCTAATTTAGACATATATTATGAAACAAGTACATCTGGTCTAATATCTGAGTTAAACACAGACATAGCCACAGGTGATACAACAACTCCTTTTAAATTAAGCGCTGCTACTGGTGTTAATGATCCAGTTCTTTTTGACTTTAACGAAAATGATACTACAGGTGTAACCAACACTGAAATAACAACTACTTTTAAAGCGGTAGCTAATAACGCTTCTCCAGCCTTTATAACTTCAGGTGTACAAATGTCTTTAGTTAGTGTATTTAATGGTGGTTCTAATGTAACAAATCAATTTTCTTTAGTAAACAAAGGATCAGGTGGATTTGTAATTAAAACAGAAGATACATATGCTTGTTCTAGTGTGTTTGCTAATAGAACTTATATATTTAGCATAGGAGTTACTTTAACAGGTTTTAGATCACAAAATAATTTTTCTTTAAATACTATATTACAAAACACAGGACCTACTATATCACCTGCAGGACCTGTAAGTGCTGGTAGCTATGAAAACGATGCTGATTCTATAATACAAATTTTTGATGCTGTTAATGGATCTGCAAGTACAACTTTAAATACAGACTTTATACAGTATACATTAAAAAATTCAGATGGAACTCCTTATACTGGTGTTGACTTTTCTATGAGAACAGCTAGTTATCCACCAACTCCAGGAAGAGCTGAACTTTGGTTGAGTGCTGGAGCTACACCAGGTAGTTACAATTTAATTGTAAGAGCAGTAGATGGACCAGGCGCAGTAGATGATTGTGCTATTAGTTTTACTGTAACTACTTAAAAAGTTTAAAAAATAAGTGATTATTAATTATGGCAAAGAGCATAGAAATAGATTATTACAATACTTTTATTTTAAAAAAGGTTTCATTAAATGAAAATTTATATGGAGTTTGGCCTAATTTATTACCTGCTAAAACTTTAACCAGTAGTAATAGTATAACTTATTTTCCAGGAGACGCAGCTACTTCAGGTGACGAACTTGAAACAAACTTTTATGTAGAAGAAGCTAGAATAAGAGGTGGTTATAATAACACTTTTACAGACTATGGTGTAAAAGCTTATATAACTGAAACTAATGATGAACAATCTGTTTTAAAAAATTCTTTGATATATTCAGGTGTATATAATAGTAGAACAGGTGTAAACAATACCAATCAATTTTCTATTGGTGAAGACATAACTAGATCTTTAAACCCAGCAAATGGTTCTATACAAAAGCTGTATTCTACTAACACTAATTTAAATGTATTTCAAGAAAATAAATCTAGTTATGCTTTAATTGATAAAGATACTATATATACAACTGAAGGTGGTACTCAAACTGGAACAGCTAGAACAGTTATTGGTCAAGTTGTACCTTACTCTGGTGAATATGGTATAAGTAAAAATCCAGAATCTTTTGCTTTTTATGGTAGAAGGATGTATTTTTCAGATGTAAATAGAAATGCTATTATAAGGCTTTCTATGGATGGCGTTACTGAAATAAACAGATATGGCATGTTTGATTATTTTAGAGATGAGTTTGCAAAAATATCAGAAGAACCACAAAGATATATAGTTAATTGTATTACTAGATCTGGAACAGGTAGTACTTTTGTTGTTACAAACAATGTTGACAAAATAGAATATGGTATGCTCATAGAGCAAGGTGGAGTTACACCTGTAGATTTACAAGCAACTGTTATTGGAATAGCTTACGATACACCTACAGCTGGTAAATGTACTATTACAGCCTCTCAATCTATTACAGTTACCAATAATACTAATTTTGTAAAATTTGCAAAAGACTTAGTAGAAGGTGGTTGGGATATTCATAATAAAAATTATATAGTATCATCACAACAAGGTGTACCTGATTCTAGTTTACCAGTTCATAGTTCTACTACTGCTACCTTAACAACTGCTGGAACTTCATATACGGCAAATAACAATATTACAACAACTGGTGGCACAGGCAGTGGTTTAGCTGTAGATATAATTAGTGTTGGAGGTGGTGGTAATATAACTAGCTTTATAATTTCAGATTCAGGCTCAGGTTATTCTAAAAATGATGTTTTAACAATTACAGGAGGTAGTACCCCAGCTACTATTACGCTTAATACTATAGGCTCTAGTTTAACATTAGATTATAATACATTGGCTTTTGAGGAAGATGTAAAAGGTTGGACAAGTTTTTATAATTATAACCCAGCTCAAATAGATAGTTTAAAAAATAAGTTTTATACTTTTAAAAATGGAGCTATTTGGGAGCATTATGATGAACAAAACGCTAATAATAGAAGCACTTTTTATAATGTAAATTACCCAGCTAGTATTACATTTTTATTTAATAACAATCCTCAAGTAACTAAAAGCTTTCACACGGTATCATATGAAGGGTCTAGTGGTTGGCAAGTAGATTCTTTTAAATCTGATTTAACTGGTTTTGATTATAAATATTACGTGCCTGGTGGCTTTTTAGAAAGGCAAGATACAACAAAAGCTGTATTAAGCTATTTAGGCGGTAGGTACGAAACTGCAAATCCAAACAATATAGGAACAGCAGCTGTAACACCCCCTTTTGAATACGCTGGCTTTAATAGAAAAGAAAACAGATATGTGGCTAGTATAAAAAATAATACAGTAGCAAGACCTGAAGAAGTTATTTTTGGCCCATCAATAAGTGGTATTAAAGGTTTTTTTGTAGAAGTAAAAGTATCAACAGACAACGTTACTCAAGTAGGTGGTATGAAAGAATTATTTTCTGTATCATCTGATTGGGCAACGTCATCAACTTAAATTAAATTAAATGGAACAAGAAGTATTAATACCAAGGGACACTAGTGTTCATAAACCTAATAAAAAAATTAGAAATAAAATATTAACTTTTCAAAAATACTTACAAAACTTAGATACTGACAAGCATTTAGTATTTGATGATAAAGGGTCAGAAACGCATTGTCCTTTAGAACATAGTTTTTCTGATGGTATATATGTTAGAAAAATAACTATACCAGCAGGTATGTTTATTGTAGGTAAAATACATAAGCATGATCACCCTAACTTTTTATTAGAAGGTGAAGTTACTGTTATCACTGAAGATGGCATGGAGGAATTAAAAGGGCCACTTTCAATAATATCAAAAGCTGGTACCAAAAGAGCGTTGTATGCTAAGACAAAATTAGTTTGGGTTACTGTTCATGCAAATCCAACAAACACTGAAGATTTATCTAAACTAGAAAAAGAAATAATATCTCCTACTTATTTAGATTATGAAAAATTTAAACAATTAAAACAATAAAATATGGCATGGGTAATGGTTGGTACGGCTGCGGTTAGTCTAGGTGTAGGTATTTGGCAGTCTGCTAAAGCAAATAATAAAGCTAAAAAAGAATTAGAAAAAGCAAATGAATTAGAACAAGATATAAAAGATTTTGAAGCGTCTAGACAACCTGTTATAAACAGAGCAGATGAAATAAGGGCAATGAAAAATAAGCTTACTAATCCTAATGCTAATTTACCAGTGGCAACACAAGCTGCTGAAATGCAAATGGAACAAACTGATCAAGCTTTAGCTAATACTTTAGATACAGTAAGACAATCTGGAGCAAGCGCTGGTGGAGCTACTGCATTAGCGCAAGCTGCCGCAGCAAGTAAATCTAAAGTTTCAGCTAATATTCAACAACAAGAGGCTACAAATGCTAAACTAGCAGCGCAAGGAGAGGCTAAGTTACAAGCTGATAAACTAAATATAGAAGGTAAAGCTATAGCTGAAGAAATAGCAGCATATGGAAGACAAGAGGATAGAGATATTGTTTCCTTGAATAGATTACAAAGCCAAATGGAAGGCGCTGATTATAGAGCGCAGCAATTGGAAGCACAGTCCACGGACGCTCTTATGGCTGGTGTAGGAGCTGGCGGAACTGCTTTACAAGGAGCTGATTTTACATAATTAAAAAAATACAATGGCAACATACGAAAATCCATATGGCGGTAAAGGAAGACCTATTAGAACTAGAAATCAAGTAATTGGGCAAGGCTTAATGAGAATGGCTCAAGGCTTTGCTAAGGATAAAATAGCGCAACAAGATAGAGAAAAAAGAGACGTTGAAGAAGCAGACGCGCTATTAAAAGAAAGATCTACTAAAGCTAGAGCTAATTTTAGTAAAGGTGTTAATGCAGCTAGTAATGATATAGCAAAATTTACTTCAGGATTTAGTGGTGAAACTAGAAATGTTTTGTTTGATGAAATAAGTAATGCTGTAGATTCTTTAGGTCAAGAACTTAGTGATTGGATGCAAGATAATCCTGAGGCTTCTTTAGATCAAATAAATTTAAAAACTCAACAACAACTCATGTCTGTTAAGCAATTGCAAAAGGATGTTGGACATTTAGAGCAGGCAAGACTAGAGTATATAGCTGCACGTGATAAGTTACCAGGAGAAGAAGGTGCTTTAGTACCTGGTTTTAATCCACATTTAATTAAGTTTTTTGAAGCTCAAGACAGGAATGATCCAGGTATTAGAATAGGATTAGAAGATAATGGAAATTGGAGAATAAGCATTGTAGATGAAGAGCAGTTAGATAATACTTTAAATACTATGTCAGATGATGCTTTATTAGAGTTTACTTCTTTTAATTTAACTCAACAAGGTGAAAGAGCAGAAGCTGGAGATGGTTATTTTCAACAAGTAGAAAAACCAGATTATACCAATTTACAAAAACAAATAGATAGTGATATAGAAAAAGGTAATACACAGTTTGGTAAAAAGAATGCTGATGGAAGTTATAGTTATAATCACCAAAATGTAAATGATTATTTTTCTGCAAAAGGTGATTATGCTAGGGTAGAAGGAGAACCTACTATAGATGGTAAAGATATTATTACTAGAAAAGCTTTAGGTGTAGATAACATGTCAAACTGGATATATTTTGGTGGACCAGACAGCATGAATGACGCTAATAATTTTAATGAAGATATTTTTGCAACTACTTATATAGATAACTTTGTTCAAGGACTACCTGGATATCAAGACCCAACTAGAGTTTCTAACAAGCCTAGTGCTAAAACTAAACCTAAAGATGCAAAAAGTTTAATAAATAAATATTCAAACAAAGCTCAACCTCAAGATAAATCTACATACAGCGGTGCTAATAAATCTCAACAACAAACTTTAAATGAGGCAATAAAAAGTGGATATATAAAACCTGGAACTACAATTAGTCAAATTACAGGTAAGGATAGAAACAAATATTTTATTGGAGATGGACAAAAAAAGTTTTTACAAATGATGAAAAAACCTTAATATGGACGAGGAATTAGAAGTTATTGTTCAAAAAATGCTAGATGCAGGTGAGCCTGAAGAAAATATTAAACTAGTTATAGAAGAGTTTAATAAACCTAAGTCAAAAAAAGAAACAATAGTAGAAACAGTTGAAGAAAAACCTGTTGATTCAGATCCTGATGAAATGGATATTTATGCAGATAAATTAACTGAAATAGCTGAAGTAAAGGCTAGCGATGAACAAGTTGAAGCCTGGAAAGCACAAGCTATTGAACCAGAAACTTCTTTTTTTGATTACTTTACAACTAAAACTGAAACAACCTATCCATGGCAAACCTATTTCAACACTGCTAAACAATCTTTACAAGAACAAAATAAACAATTGCCGGAAGATCAGCAAGTAGATATTACTACTGAAAATATAAAAAACAAAGCTATAGACATATACGTTTCGAGTCAAGAAGATGAATGGCAAACAGGCTTAACTAACGAAGTATTAGAAGATTTTAATGATGAATATGGCGTGGATAGAACTTCAAGTTTTGGTTCTGCGGTTGAAACTTTAAGTCAATTTTCAGTTCCTGGTATAATATATAAATATGCTAAAGGTGCTAGAAATTTATATAATCAAGAACTTGATGATCAAGAAAAAGAAAAAAAAGAAAAAGACTATTTTGGTTTTGTAATTGATCAAGGTTATAAAAATTTTGGAACAGAACAGCAAAAAAATTATTTTAATAATAGAAAAAAATTATACAATAAGCTAAGCACTAAAGAAAGTGAGTTAGAAAAAGAATATGCTGGAAAAGTTTCTGATATTACAGCTAGAAGACAAGACATAGATAAGTCTTTATCTGAGTTAAATAAATATGAAAAAAGAATTAAAGAAAAAGATCCAAATTTTACAGAAAAAGATTATAAAGATTATCAAAACTTATTTAATAATATTAAAAAAGAAAAAGAGTTATTTAATAAGGAAATAGATGAGTTAGGTAAAAACGCAATACCATCTAATGATTTTGAAACTATAAAAAATCTTACTCTAAAAACTTATGACAACTTGGACTATGTTGTTAACAACGTAAGTTCTTCTATAGTTAATTTAGCAGGTGGTGTAGGTACGTTGAAAAACGAATTAAGAGTTCCTGAACTTTTAAAATGGGCAGGAGTTGATATTGGAAACGATGAAGATTTAAACAAAATATTTGGAAAAGAAGATAGCTTTTTAAAAGATATAGTAGGAACATATGGAAAAACTAGTAATAAAGTTGGAGATGCTATATCTGCATCTTTCGAGCTTGGTAATGCTATTAAAGGTCAAAATGCTCCAACACCTAGCATTGGTGACGTTGACACTGTAGAAGACTTTGGTATGTATATGCTAGATCTAGCATCGGGTCAAGCTGTTAACACTGCAATAACTGTTGCTGTTCCTCCTGTTGGTCTTGTTATTTTATCCGCTAATGCAACTGGTAGTAAAATGAACGAGATGAACAAAGAAATTGAAGGTATAAAAGGCCCTGATGGTGAATATATAGTTCCACCTAAAGACATAAATGCTTTACAATACTTTGGAACAGCTGCTTTATACGGTGGAGTAGAATATGTTACTGAAAGAGTTAGTTTAGGTATACTAAAAGGTGGCATGAAAAATGTTCAAAAAGCTTTTAGTTTAACTGGAAAAACAAGTTCTAATTTAACATTAAAAAACTTAACTAATTTTCAACAGTTTAAAAAATTAGGATATGATTTTGGTAAAGATTCATTTAAAGAATCAGGTGCAGAAGGTATAGTACAGCTGACTAATAATTTAGCAGACATGTATGTATTAGGAAATAAAGATGTTTCTTTAATGGATGGCATGACAGATGCTATGGCTGCTGGATTTTTTATGGGTAATATGTATCAATCACCTAATCTTGTAGCTGGTGTAACTCAATCTTTTTCTAGCGAAGGTGAATACGCTGAGGCAAATAAGTTAAATAGTCAATTAGTAAAATTATCAGAACAAAGAAACGACTTATTAAGAAAAGGAAAAGATGCAGGACCTTTGCAAATACAAATAGATAAAATATTAGATCAGCAAATGCAAGCTATGAATAAAGTTCAGCAAAGAACTTTAGATATGACACCTAGCGATAGACAAGGCATGATTGATTTATATAATAAAGAACATCATATTAGAGCAGAAATAGATGGTATAAATGAAAGTCCTGATTATACTCCTGAAATAAAAAAAATAATGATTAACGACTTAGCTCAAGACCTTGCAGAGGCAGAAGCTAATAGAGAAAGAATTATTGGTGATGCTACATTTAACGCTGACATAAAAAGACAAAGTGATTTAGCTCTTCAAATTAGAGCTGAAAACGGTACTTTTGAAGTAGCAGATTATATTATAGCTAATGACGCAAATTCAGCCTTAGAACAAGGTTTAGATGCGATTGATGCAAAGGATTTAACAGATCAACAAAAATCTGCAGCTAAAGCACAGCTTACTACAAAACTTAATGATATGAAAGCTAAGTCTACTTCTGGAGACAAGTATCAAGGTTTTGCTTGGGGTGACAATATTGAAATAAAAAATGAAGACGGTTCTACCGAAACTATAAATATCCCTATGAGCTTTGCGTTAAATAAAGATAATGCAACAGTTGCTTCTCATGAGTTAGGCCATCAAACCCTGTTTAAACAGTTTATAAAAAGCAATCCAGATGCTGTTGGATTAGTAAGAGATTTAGAAGCTTATGTAAAGAAAAACTATAAAGAAGCTTATAAAAGATTTGAAGCTGTAAGACAAGCTTATGCTAACGAGAATTTAACCAAAGAACAAACAGCTGAAGAGCAATTAGCTAATCTTAGTGATTTTATGAGGCAAAATGATTTAAAAAGTGATAGAACTTTTCGCAATAAACTGTTATCTAAGTTTAAAAAGATTGACGACGGTAATAACCAAATTGAAACTGGTGAAGATGTATTTAACATGCTTGCTAGTTACAACCAATCATTTGAAAGTGGACAATTACAAGGCTTAGCTAAAGCTGTTATAAAAGGTGAAGCTAAAGTTAAACGTAAGAAACAAGATACTAAAACTCAACAACAAATAACCGAGCTCCAAGATTCAATGGCTCAAGAAGCTAAAAAATCTAAATCTCCATTTTCTAAAAGTCTTCAAGGTGAAACTGCAATGGAAAAGTCTAAAAGACAGAATAAAAGAAATGTAGACGTAAAAGATATATATATTAAAGATGCGGTTGGTAAAGACAATGAACAGTGGAGAGAATTTTTAGACTCTAACAAAGGTAGTAGAGTACTAGGAGATATGATTAATATGTATTATCCTGATATGATAGCAAGTGCTATTAATAAAAAAGCAGCTGATCCTATGGAAGTAGCGTCAGAAGCTATTGAGCCTTTAATGAAACATATACAAGCATTTAATCCAGAACAAAACACAGATCTTGCTGGTTATGTTGGCGGTTACTTAGGATTAAAAGTAGGTACTGGTGCTAAAAAAGTTGCTAAGAAAACTCCTACTATTAGTATAGAAAAAGAAGGTGTAAGAGAAGTAGCTGAAAAGCAAGCTGTTAAAGAAACTGCTAAAGAAGAAGCGCCAGTTAGAAAAGGCATTAAACTAGCTGAAAGATTAGGAGATGCTGCTAAAAAAATATCTGATAAAGTTAAGCAAATGAAACCAGTTTTAGAAGGTAAAACTTATAAAACTTTAAAAGATCTTGCTCCTAATGATACTCAAGAAATGTTTGGTATAGTTCCTAAACCAGGTAATTTAACAAAACAAGATGTTAAAAACGCTCAAGCATTTATAAATAAAAACGCTGATATACTATTAGCAATGTTACCTGAAGGGACTACGGTAGGTGGTAAAGCCACTGGTGTACAAAAAGTATTGTTAGATGCTTTCTATACTAAAGGTCGTAGAGTTAAAGCTGCTAAGACAGGAAGTACAGCAGGACTTCCTACTCAAAACAAAAAACCTAATATAAAAATAAGTGAGTTTAAAGAGGTGTTTGGTATTACACCTGCTGGCCAACCAAATATAGCTGATAGAAATACAAGTGCTAGAATTAAAGCTTTAGTAGATCAAACAGGTAAGTTACTTACTAATCAAGCTGTAAGAGAAGTTACTCCCACTGCACCTAAAGAAATTGCTGAAGGTAAGTCTAAGGTAATGTTTAGTAAAGATATTAATTCTTTTATACAAAAACAAAACTTTAGTGGAAAAGTATTACCTGGAGATTTTGCTACTGAAAACAAGAGATGGAATAGTTTACTAGATAAAGCTTTAGAAGGTAGTGGGGTTACTAAAATAGATATGAAAACTCCTGAGGGTCGTCAAAGATTTTTAGATTTTGCTGTTAGTAGTGGACTTACGCAAAAGTTACCTAAAAGTTTCTGGAGATCAATGCAAGGAACTTCTGAAAGCCTTATATTAAATAAAGAAGACAAAGCCGCTTTAAAACAAATTGAAAAAGAAGGATTTAAAGTTTATGCAGAAAAAACATTAAGAGGTCATAAAGGAAATTTACCTTTTATTAATGTAGCGGAAGCAGACGCTTGGATAAATAGTGTAGAAAAAGATGGAGGAAAATTTGCAAAAGAATCAGACGTTTTTAACGACATGTTAAAAAAAGAAAATCCTAGGGCAAAAAAATTACCTTTAGAAAAAGCTTTAAATGATCCAGCGTTTATAAAGCGTCAAGAAAATTCTATAAAAGGATTAGAAAAAGTATTTAAAATGTTAGAAGAAGCAATGACAACTCCAGAAGGCGTTGCTTTTGCTGGAGCTTTATTATCTTCTAGTGGCGCTAGTCAAAATCACTTTATTAGAAAAGCAGCTCCTTATAAATTTTATGAAAAAGGATATTTAACTCAAGATTATACTCAAGAACATACCTTACCTGCTTCTATTGTAGGTAAATATTTATTTGGCCAAGCGCTTGCTGGCACGGTTAATGAAAATTTTAATAAAATTAAAAACAATTATTTTCAAGGAGCTTTGTTAAATACTAGTGATGTTAAATTAAAAGGAACTAAACCTAATGGAAATCTTTTTAATTATGTAGAGCAAACTCCAGAAGGTTGGACTTTAGATGATAATATATGGGCGAGATATTTTAATGAAAATGTTGAAACAAATAATGGAGGTATAAATCCTAATTCTTTAATGTTAGCGGGTAATAAAAGCCTTGCACAAGAATTTAACGTAGATGTAAAAGGTGTTAAAGTTTCATCAGATTTAATACAAGCTCAAAATAAAATTATAACTAATCAAGTAAAAGGTGAAATAACTAAAGCTTATTCTAAAAAATTAATTGATGTTGCTGTTCCGGTTATAGAACTTAAAGCAAAACAAGCTACTCCAGCGAATGAAACTGTTATGAATAATAGTGGTGTAATGATGTCTAAGAATCTTAACAACGAAGAAACTATTAGACAAGCAAATATAATGGATAAAGCTTTAGATATTGCTAAAGATCCTAACGCACCGGTTAAAAAAATTAGAGTATTTGATTTTGATGATACACTGGCTAGAACTAAAAGCAACGTGCTATATACTATGGCTGATGGTACTAGTGGTAAACTAACCGCAGAACAATTTGCAGAGCGTGGTACTGAAATGTTAGAGCAAGGAGCTGAATTTGATTTTTCTGAATTTAATAAAGTAGTAGATGGCAAAAAAGGTCCTTTATTTAAAGTTGCACAAATAATGGCTGATAAAAGAGGAACGCAAGATATGTTTATTCTTACTGCTAGAGCTGCTGAGTCTGCGCCTGCTATTAAACAATTTTTAGATGCACTAGGTCTTAATATACCCATAGAAAATATTACTGGATTAGGTGATAGCTCACCATTAGCTAAATCAGGTTGGATAGTTGGTAAAGCAGCCGAGGGTTATAATGACTTTTATTTTGCGGATGATGCTAGTAAAAATGTTAAGGCAGTTAAAAAAGTATTAGATGTTATAGATGTTAAAGGTAAAGTTCAACAAGCTAAAATTAAATTTAGTAAAAATGTTGATCAAATCTTTAATGATATTATAGAAAACAAAACTGGTGTAGCTTCTGAAACCGAATACTCAAGAGCTAGAGCACAAACAGCTGGAGCTAATAAAGGTAGGTTTAAGTTTTGGATAGCACCATCAGCTGAAGACTTTGTAGGTTTATTATATCCACTACTAGGTAAAGGTAAGCTAGGAGATTCTCAAATGGCTTGGTTTAAAAAGCATTTGCTAGATCCTTATGGTAGAGCAATGGAAAACATATCACGAGAACAAAATAGATTATCAAATGATTTTAAAGTTCTTAAAAAAGCTCTAGTAGAAAGTGGTACTATACCTAAAAACTTAAATAAAATAGCTTTAGATAATTTTACGTTTCAAGACATTGCTAGAATAACAGCTTGGCACACACAAGGTATGGACATACCAGGTTTGTCTAATTCAG
>MDSV01103079.1_pt1 | contig 18525 bp, 9 predicted proteins | sample 810851 | NCBI WGS metagenome assembly MDSV01 (sample SAMN05326640, study PRJNA326480) | marine metagenome | isolation source: seawater | place: Atlantic Ocean: North East | collected 2012 | reverse complement strand
TTCTTCCCGCTAACAGGGATTCCCATGTCAAATAATGTTTGCAAAAGTATGAGGTTCGCGGACTGAGACCCGGTCCCATTTGCGGTGGCTATGTTGATGGTGAAATCGTTTACGACCTTGTCCATTTCGGGTTTTCCCCTTAGGTTAGGCCCCCTTCGGGGGATTACCATTGCGCACTTGCGTTGGCTTACGCTCTTTGAATGTGTTGATGATATATTCACTATTTACCTAAGGGTAGGGCTCAAAACTGTGAGCGGTTTCGGATTAACATGGCCGATGAGAAGATTGCTGAAGGTTGGAAAGATGTAGAAAAGCTTCTAACCAAAGGTAAAACCAATGGGGCACTAGATATTCTTCGTGAAATTGATCCGGAAGGCAAAGAAGCCACTACGCTTCGTTTAGCAGGGCAAGCAATATTTATGCAAGCTAGTAAAAATAATTCAAATTCAGATTTTCGTAAAGCAGCAAAATTACTTCGAGATGCAGTTAAAATGAATCCTCGTGACAAGCAATCCGGCGCGCTCTACAACCAGATATTGAATGAAATGCAAGATAAATCCATTTCAGAAACAATCTTCCCAAGGCTGGCCAATGATGGCACCCCAACACCTGCTGGACTTTTTGCAATTGTAGCAGCATTATTGATTATCTTGGCAGCAATACAGTTTGTTCAAGGCGACAGTGAATTCGAAGATGGTGAAGCAGTTATGCGAATAACTTGGACAGATGACTCAGGTATTTTGCATGATGAGAAGGTAACAATTGCATTACATCGTGCTGAAGCTCCATTACATGTCGAGAACTTCATTCTCTTGGCAGAAGATGGCAAGTATGACAATGTAATCTTCCATCGTGTTATTGAAGGATTCATGATTCAAGGTGGAGACTTTGAAATGAACAGCGGCGGAGGAGGATATACTGCGCAATGGTATGGTTACTGTAATGGTAAGACTACAAATTCAGAAGGAGTAGAATACACTGCAGAAACCTGTCAATTGAAAGATTGGTCTCTACCAAGTGAACACACTAATGGATTAAGGCACGGAGCCGGGTCTCTAGCTGCAGCGCATGCAGGTCTAAACACAGATGGAAGTCAATTTTACATCGTTCCTTCAGATTCAAATCCTTGCTGGTTAGATGGAGACCAGACACAAGCTCCTAATGGGTTACCTGGGTGTGTTGAAGATAAGAACAAAGATTGCTCAGCAGAGTCTTGTCACACTGTCTATGGAACTGTTACGGATGGAATCGAACACATAGATGCAATTTCTAGTGTAAACACAGGAGCGAACGACAAACCATCGTACGACGTCACCATTGTGTCTATCGAAATTACCGATTACGGAATCGCTGACAGCGAAGCATGGTACAAATTCTGGTGAATAGTTCTCTAGTTATGTTGATATGATTTGGCATACCGCATCGCTCTATGAGCGACTCGGACCCCTTCTCATCCAAGAGAGATTTTTCATTAGGTGGTCACTACCATTCCTTGGATTCTCTCGATGATGCTGGATTAGATACATCTTCTTTACCATATTCTATTCGAGTATTACTAGAAGGCGCACTAAGGAACTGTGATGGATTCTTGATTACGGAACAAGATGTCAGAAACATTGCTAATTGGACTGCCAACGGTGAGCGTGGAGAGATACCTTTCAGGCCTTCTAGAGTAATTCTTCAGGACTTCACTGGAGTTCCCGCAGTTGTAGATCTAGCTGCTCTAAGAGATGCTATGGTCGAGATGGGTGGTGACCCAGAAAAAGTAAATCCGCAAGTACCAGTAGATTTGGTAATCGATCATTCGGTTCAAGTAGATGTTTCAGGGTCTAGTGCCGAAGCACTAGAAATGAACTTAGATATCGAATACCATCGTAATATGGAAAGATACACTTTCCTGAAGTGGGGCCAACAATCATTGGAGAATTTCCGTGCAGTTCCACCTTCTAGGGGAATTGTTCACCAAGTCAATCTTGAATGGATTGCTACTGTTGCTCGCCAAGAAAACGGAATTTGGCTACCTGACTCTCTGGTAGGAACAGATTCTCACACCACTATGATCAATGGACTAGGTGTTCTTGGTTGGGGTGTTGGTGGAATTGAAGCCGAGGCTGTTATGTTGGGTCAACCAATCTACATGCTATCTCCTGATGTTGTAGGTTTCCGCTTGAATGGTAGTCTAAATCCAGGCGTTACTGCTACGGATATGACATTAAGAATCGTAGAATTACTTCGCGAACACGGAGTGGTTGGTAAGTTCGTAGAATTTTTCGGAGAAGGAATGGCGGCTCTATCTTTGCCAGACCGTGCAACTATTGCTAACATGGCACCTGAATACGGGGCGACATGTGGATTCTTCCCAGTTGATGACAATACGTTGTCTTACATGCGTTTGTCCGGACGTGAAGAAGAGCATATTGCGGGTGTTGAAGCATACTGTAAGGCCCAAGGTCTGTGGTATGATTCCTCCACTCCTGAGAAGAGCTACACCGCACTTCTTGAGTTAGATTTGTCTACTGTTCAACCGGCGTTAGCAGGACCGAAACGTCCTCAAGACAGGGTGGATTTGTCGAATATGGTTCCGCATTTCGAAGAGTCGCTAACTCACGATTTAGGACATCACGGACACGGCCTTTCTGAGTCCGATCTTTCCAAGTCTTCATTGGTTGGAGGCGAGTATGACTTGAACCATGGTGATGTTGTAATTGCAGCAATAACTTCCTGTACTAACACTTCAAATCCAGGGGTTATGTTGGCTGCTGGCTTGTTAGCGCGTAATGCAAGAAAACGAGGCCTCATGGTCAAACCATGGGTCAAGACATCTCTTGCTCCCGGTTCAAGAGTTGTTACCGAATATTATGAAGCAAATGGTTTGGATGAAGATTTAGCAGCACTAGGTTTCAACAATGTTGGTTATGGATGCACCACATGCATCGGCAATTCGGGCCCACTTCCAGAAGATGTTGAAGCAGCAATCGATGAATCAAATTTGATTGTAGGTTCTGTTATCTCAGGAAATCGTAACTTCGAAGGAAGAGTACATCAGAAAGTAAAGGCATCATATCTAGCAAGCCCTCCACTAGTAGTTGCATACGCTATCGCTGGAAGTCTAAATGTAGATTTGACAAAAGAACCTCTAGGTATTGGTAGTGACGGTACGCCAGTTATGCTCTCTGATGTATGGCCGGATGACGAACAATTATCCGCAGCATTATCGAAAATCACACCAGATATGTTCAGGGAAAGATATTCCACTGTAATGCAAGAACCTAGATGGGATTCAATTCCAAGTGAGGCATCTCCTCTCTATCCTTGGCAAGATGATTCGACTTACATCAGGCTTCCAAGTTTCTTCCAAGGTTTATCCAAGGAGGCACAACCTATTGAATCGATATCTGGGGCGAAGGTTTTGCTTAAACTAGGCGATTCGATTACTACCGATCACATCTCTCCAGCGGGAGCATTCCCGGAAGATGGCCCCGCTGGTAAGTGGCTGACTGAGAGAGGTGTTCAGAAAGGAGATTTCAATTCCTTTGGCAGCCGTCGCGGGAACCATGAAATCATGATGCGTGGAACATTTGCAAATGTTAGAGTTCGCAATCAAATGGCCCCTGGCACCGAAGGAGGATTTGCAATGAATCACAAGACAGGACAAATCGAATCAGTTTTCGAAGCAGCCATGGATAGCGAATCTCCAATGGTCGTTTTAGCAGGTTCCCAATACGGCACAGGTAGTAGTAGGGATTGGGCCGCAAAGGGGACATATTTACTTGGAGTAAAAGCAGTCATTGCAACCTCTTTCGAAAGGATCCACCGCTCTAATCTAGTGGGCATGGGTGTTCTTCCGTTGACCTTCAAAGATGGTGAAGATGCGGATTCTTTAGGGCTTGATGGGAGTGAATCGTTCGACATACCAGTGACTGATGACGTGAAGGCTCTGCAAGAATTGACGATTACTGCTAACAAATCAGACGGTAGTAGCATTAGTTTCGTTGCAGATGTACGTCTGGACACTCCTGTTGAAGTTGATTATTATCGAAACGGAGGAATCCTCCACACAGTGCTGAGGAATCTGGCGCAATAAGACCGGTGGGTTGATTTCCCACCACCTTTAGGGTGATTATATGCAGGAGCTGAGAGGATACATTCGCTATCGCTTCCGCAGTGAAGAAGATGACGTAGATGTCATGCTTGAAGGGGACGCCGATTGGGTCAGAGGCATTGTTGCTGAGCTTGGACTGAGAAAGGTCGGCTGGATGATGCCTATGGCTGTTGACAGCACCAAGATTTCTAATTCAGGAGTGGCTTCTGATTCTGATGTAATCCATTCGGGTAAACCAAAAGATATGGGTCCTGAACCAGATCCTTCCCGAATTCCAATTATTCGCCGACCGATTGGGCAACTTGACTTAACAGCCAAATTAATCGAGGTTGGTCTTGAAAATCCAGTCCGTCCTAACTCTGATGAATTAAGAGAACAATTGGATGAACTCGAAGAGCCACACCCTGCTCAAGGGCCTATGGTAAAAGATCCAATGGCGGAATCGTGGCTGAAGGAATTACTCCGCCTTGTAGTCCGGAAATACGGTGTAACTGCAATTTCAACAGAGACAATCGCACTCGCAGCTAGTGATTACCTTGGTGACAGAGAAGGTCTAGAGCTCGAATTATTCCTGGAAGGAATGTTTAGAGCCGGAAAAATAGTGAAAGTTCACGGTGGAGATGCTACCGGATGGGGCCCCTCTCCTGCTTGGTTATCTTCTGGACTATGATTTATTCATCAGTTTCAGCAGTATTCGACTATTCGTGGTACTGCGGGTCATTTTCTACATTTTGGAAAACTCACCTTCCCAAAGGAATTAAAGTGGTAATTGAACTCCGAAGAAGCGAGTGATGATGATGCTTTGGAAGACTATGAATAAAGACGGACGCGCTAGAGCGCTACTTCTTGTCTTGGTAATGCTACTTTCAACGACTGCCGCGAACCTTGTTTCTGCATCGACTTCAAGAACATACACAACAGACACAGATCCTGTGGATGTTGCTCTTGGAGACTTCGATTGTGATGGAGACCTAGATATCGTAACAGCCAATGACCGTAGTACAAAAATAACTGTATTGTGGAACGAAAATGGACAATTCCAGAAGCGTTCTGACATTTGGACATCGGCAAATGCTAACCAAGATGCGAATTTCGAAGATCATTCCAACACTCAGCAAGTTGAAGTTGGAGAATTCACTGGAGACAACGCTATCGACATCGTAATTTACGCTCGTAACAGGCCTCTAAAGCAGGATGCAACTGGAGCAATTGTCGTAGATAAGCCTGGTAACGTTACAATCATCGAAAATGACGGATGCAGTGTTGACACATTCACAATCGGAGAGCAGTTCGATGTAGTTTGGATGTGGGACCTTGCAGTAGCAGATTTGAATGATGACGGAGACGACGACATCGTCACTCTAGAGTTGCTTGCTGACCTTAAGAATCAACGTGTAGTTACCTACATGGGCCCTATCACTTCAAGCACTCAGGGGCAGATTACTAGCCTAGGTGATTCAACACAGAACTCTTACACAGAATTGGAATTGGGAGATTGGGGAGAACCTAGTCAAACAAACCCTGTTAGTGGAAATTGTGATGACGTCGATTTGTGGTTAGTTCGCAATCAAGGTGTAGATTACCTTACAGGAGCGGCAACTAACCCAGGTAAGTCTGACAACGTAACAGTAGTGGAATTCAACTGTTTAACTAACACATTCCCTGCTACAGTAACATGGAGCCCAACTGGAGGAGCAGGTCTTCACGTACACGCTCTCGGGCCTGAATTCGGTGGATTCGACATCGCAGATATTGATGCTGACGGAATAATTGACGTTGTGGCAATTAACGATGGAAATACTGAGAATGTAAGTTATGCAACAATCACTCAATCGACTCATACTTACAGTCAAACCAAGACTGTATACTTCGGCCCTTACATCGCTTGGGAAGTTACTGTTGGTGAATTGAATGGTGATGGTGAACCAGATTTCATCCACGCTGCTAAGTTCAAGCAATCCAACTCTACATCATCAACAGGTGACACAACTACCAACTATTATCTGAACCTACCAACAAGTGTTCAAGTCACACTTTCAAATGGTAACGGTGGACACATGAATCCTCTAGAGTACTTCGGTGCTATGAGGCCTACAACTGTTGCAATAGGGCAAGTAATTGGCGGACCTAATAGTGCTCCTGACTTAATCGTCGGCCACGGCTCTTACGACCAGTTCACCTACGATGACAACTTCGGATGGGATGGCTCATATGACCGAATCGTTGTTATTGAAATGGATAACAAGGATCTTGCAGTATCCGGAATTGATATTTCTCCTACAGATGCATACATTGGCGCTCTAGGTGAAGGAAACCGCGAAGTTGAAGTTACCGTGACAAACACAGGTATGGACATTTTGAACGGACAAGCTACACTAGATGTTGAAATCAAGGAAGTTGATGAAACCGCTTCTACCAATGTCACAGTATACGCAATGGACTGGGACAATCCAGAAGACACATCTGGATGTGGATCTGGTTGCGCATGGACAACTGAAGCATACTATGGTGTAAGCCACTGGCACGAAGAGGTTGCTGCAAACAATACTATGGGTCATACCTCTGGTAACAATGCAGCATCTGAATCTGCTAACGCAAACAACCCAACTGACTTCATGTGGTCTGGAGTAATGAAGACTAACTCCAGCGGAGACACATGGTCTGGTTACGAGCCAAACTGGGACGAGGGACTTGTTCTGAACGATGTCGACTTGACAGGTGCTGACCGTGCTTACATGAGTATCGAAATCTTCAGGCATCTGGGTCTAGCAGATCTTTACACTCAAGACCAAAACGGATACGTTCTTGCTGAAGTTTGGGATGATGCAGCAATGATTGAAATATTCTCAGAAGATTTAGGATGGGTTACAATTTCTTGTCCAACAAACGCTTACTTCTCTAGCCAATGTCATTCACAAACCAGTTACTGGGGCGGTTATGACAACGGCCGACTCGATAGCGAACAGAACACTGGCCTTGATGCGGCCATCTATCGATATGGTGGTGCAATTCCAGGCACTCAGTATGGATGGGGCAACTTCACTGATGAAGATCTAGGGGCATTCGATCTATCTCGCTTCTCTGGCGAGACTGTTGATATCAGATTCAGATTCAAGTCTGGATGGGAAGGATCCTTGGGTGCAAACGAATCTCAATGGTCTGGAAGAGATGGATTCGCAATCGACAACATAACAATCTGGAAGCAGAATACTGCATTCACATCGAATGTTCAAAACCAACAATCGACCATTACCATGAACAACCTTGCCCCTAACGATGATTACACTACTAACATCACCGCAGATTTCGTTAACGGAACTACTTACCGAATTTCAGCAGTATTGAACTACGCTCAGGATGAACAACCTGCAAACGATGAGATTGTTGGTTACATTACAGCATTCAACATCTTTGACCCAGCAGTCTTGGGTATTGAATCCTTCAAACCTGGTAGTTTGTATGCCGAGGGTAACTTCCCAATCGAAGTACTTGTGGAACATCTTGGAAATACAAATGTTACTTTCGACCTTGAAGCTAAGGTGTACAGCGCTATACCTACCGATGTATATTGTGGTTCACCTCTAGTGGTCTGTGAAGAAGGATTCGAAGGCGGTGTTGCCGGATTCAGATACACCGATGATAGCAATGCTAACGGTGGAATCCTTGACGATTCTACATGTGCAGAGCAGTTATTCGGATCTCACGCATACTGGTTCGGTCACCCATGTGACACTGCAAACAGTTTCGGAGACGTGTGGGAGAATGAAACCCTAACAATACCGGGAATCGATTTGACCAACATGTCTGGAGACTATGTTGCTCTTAACTTCGAATACTTCGCAGAAACTTGGTTCGAATACAACATACAATCCGGTCAAACTTCTTCAGTTAACGACTATGCAGCATTAACTGTAGATTGGAACAAAGCAGGAACCGATTATGATGGAGTAGTTTACGGTCAGTGGATTGATTACAACGAAGATGGTTTCTGTATTGTTGACGAAGACGGCAACGGATTCATCGACCCAATCAATGAAACCACTTTAGATAACACTGAAATCGATTACATTGGCGACCCAGTTAATATCAACGGCGGTTCAGGTAATTACAATGTATTCTTCAACACTGACGGCTTAGTTCAGAGTCGAAGTATTGACTTGACACACCTTTACCTTGTTAACACAACATCTGCTGATTCAAGCCTTTGGACTGATGAATGTATGAGCCTAGCAGGTTCAGTCGTCGACATCAATTTCGAGTTCCAGTCTAACGATGACGGGCACAATGGCCAGAATGACGGTGTACGTGGAGTTGCTTTCGATAATATCTCTCTGGAAGAATTTACTTTCAGCCAAGATGCAACCTACAGTACAACAATTGTAGATCTAGATGCTGAAGAGAACCGCACAATTGCAATTTCTAACCACGACTTCGTTTCCGGAGTTTACAAGATAGAAGTTGAATCACAGTTCGACAACTCCACCCAAGGAACACCTTGGTATGGATTTGAAGAAATCTCACTTGCTAACAACTTGGCAAGAGTGATTTTCTCTGTCGAAAGTGTTGATATCACTCTGGGTAAGCCAGACCAGATTTCATGTCTTGATGACGTAATCCTAGACTGTGTATTGCCAATCGATAGTGCAAAGATGCACGATTGGTCTCTAGCTGCTACAAACGGTGTTCTACAGGGAGACTATACTTTCCACATGACAGTCGTTGACGATGCAGATGGTAGTCAAGTTCACACAACCACTGCAGGTCCAAGTCGGACACTAAGTGCGCAAGAGAGGACAAGTGTGTCCTTTACTCCATGGAATGGATGGCAAGATGGTCACACATACAACATTAGTTTCCACGCATCCCTGCCTGATGGTAGCACATCTGGAAACGTTCGTTACTTCCATGCATCTTTCGCTGATAAAATCGATATAGCAATCCTTTCAGGGGATTCAACTCGTGTATCTTCAATCAAGCAAGATATGGTAATCTTAGGAATGACTTACACACAGTATGACATTAATGATTGGAACGAGTACCTCGACTTAGGATGGTTAACTCATTACGACAAGGTAATCATGCCTTGGCAAGATGTAAACACAGCCAAACCTAGCGATGAAGGCGGTAAAGGATACTTCGAATTGATCGGTGGTTCATCCAATCAAAATGCATTGAAGAATTTCATGTCATCTGGAGGAACAGTCCAGGTTCACTTATCTGGCGCTACTGATTACTACGAGTACTCTTCCTCTACTGGAGAAAGCTTACTTCCGTTCGATATGGATATTCAACCTAGAAACACTCCTGAAACAAGAGTGACATACAACAACATGGAAGTTGCAGATCCATACCATCCAATTTTGGAAGGTGTCGACCTTGCAGCATTCCAAGGATTTGACCAATTTGGTACAGTTACAGAATCTATCATCAATACCAAGAGCGCTTCTGCAACATCAGTTCCACGCGCTTGTAATGGCTACTCTGAAGAAGGAGGTTCATTCCAACGATTGTTACAGTCTGAAGCGGATGTTCAAGATACAGTTTTGGGTGTTTGCAGCTATGTTGATGGTGGCCTAATAGTTACTACAATAGATGTAGCAAGTGTTTCAGACAGAGCAGACAGTAGCACTTTCCCGCTACTTGGAAACATGCTTTCCTACCAAGTAACACCTTATCCTAATGGATTTGGCACACTTGGAAGTGGCCTAGATTTGACCATCAATGGTGAAATTCCATCATTCGACCCTTCGACAGGTGGATATGCTTACCATTACATGAAGAGCAATTCTGAGATTACTTTCGGACACATCACCAGCACATCTGATGTTCTATTCACAGACTGGGTAATCAGTGGACCAACAGATTGGAATGGTGCTTCAATGGCTAGCGGTAGCGACCACACGGATGTAGCAACACCAACTGCTGATTTCTGTAAGGTAGACCTTTCATCTGCAACTGGTTGTCTCCAGGGTGCAACTTGGGAGGTAACTCTCTTCCTTCACGATGCAGCTGGACACTCTCGTTCAATCTCAGTCACAGTAATGACTGACGATACAAGAGCAGACGAGTTCCGTCCTGTAGCAGATGCAATGGTTGACATGAGAGCTGAATATGAAGACCAAATCGAAGACCGCGGAGTAAAATCCGTTTCAGGTATCGATTGGCCACTTCAGAGAATCAACCTTGACGATACAGGATCGTTAACTGTTCACTTCGATGCAGGTAACTCTTCAGATGCTGATGCACTTTCCGGTAACGGAATAGAATCCTATGAATGGACAGTTCTGTTTGACAAGCCTTACAATGAAGACAATTACAAGTTAGAAGGTCACAACTTCATCACTCCATCATCTAGCGATGGAGCATGGGCATACACCTTTAGCAATGTCACAGTAGACCCAAGCGGTCAGACAGAATCTCTAATCCGTATCGAATTAGTTGTTTACGATCAAGCAGGAAAGAGTTCTGACAAGTACAAGATGTACTTCTCAGTTGTACCTGAAGGATTTGGAGATGCTGAGCCAACTGTACAAATTGAACTTAATTTGAACGGTTCAACTTTCGTTCAAGATACAATTACGCTTTCTGGTAACGTCGTAGATGGTGCAGAACAAGGCGATGTATATGTTGAAGCTGCCCTATTGGATACAACATTTGATGAGACTGCAGTTGCGAAATACACTCTTTCACTGGAACAAAAGTGGGCAAGGTCAGAGGCATTAGGAGACGGAGACGGATTCGAATTAACTTTGAACATTGCAGACCTATATGATAACAAATCCAAGACTAAAAAAGTGTTCTTGAAGATATACGAAGGCGATGACAAGCGTTGGCCTATCATCTACTGGATTGAAATCACACTGCCTGCATGTCAAGGCCTTGTAATTCCAGTAGAGGTAATGGATGCTGAGCCAGATGCATATTGGATTTGGAATGACGAACTCCAAGAATGTGAATGGTCTGGTGATTTCACTTACAGTGGTGAAGAGGACGATTGGGAAGAACCGGTTACCGATGATGCAGAATCCGAAGGCGATGGCAATTTGATGCTATACCTTGGAGGAGGACTTGGCCTTGCAATAATCGTAATTCTATCTCTATTCTTCGTACTACGTGGCGGAAATGACGATGAAATTGCGGATTCAGGAATGGGTGGAGATTTCAGTGCATCTGCTGCAGGTTATGCAGGAGTAGCGGAGATGGATCCAATGGAGCAATATGTTCAGCAACTAATCGCTCAAGGATACCCTGAAGAAACTGCCAGAGCGTATGCTCAGCAGTATGCTGGCCATTTCCAACAACAATAGATGGAATCGCTATTGGAACAGGACTCTGCCCTAACGGGCAGGGTCTTGTAACCGATTGACCTATGAGTGGTGTCCACTCGCCATGAAACATGGACAAGGGTGAGAACTACACTGTAGCAGATTTGAGTCTTGCAGAAGAAGGTTCGTTGCGTGTCGATTGGGCACGGTCAAGGATGCCTGTGCTTGCTGCACTAAAGAAACAGGCTGAAATCGATAAGCCACTTGCTGGAATGCGCGTTGCAGGATGCCTCCATGTAACCAAAGAGACAGCGGTTCTCATCGAAACAATTCGTGCTGCAGGAGCAGATATTTCTTGGTCGGGTTGTAACCCACTTTCCACTCAAGACGATGTAGCAGCTTGGCTTGCAAGTGAAGGCTACTCAGTGCATGCTTGGCACGGTCAATCGGTAGATGATTTCTATTGGTGTATTGACAAAACTTTGGAGTTTAAGCCCACATTGACACTAGATGATGGTGCAGATTTAATCGTCCGTGTTCATGGAGACAAATCAGAATATGCTGAAACAGTAATTGGTGGTACAGAAGAAACGACAACCGGAGTTCATCGCCTCCGGTCCATGGCCGCAGCAGGCGACCTGAAGTATCCAGTTATCGCAGTTAACGATGCTATAACAAAATGGGATTTTGACAATGTATACGGCACTGGACAATCTACCCTTGACGGAATTATTCGTTCTACTAGTGTGCTGATTGCAGGCAAAACATTCGTTGTTGCAGGATATGGCCACTGTGGAAGAGGTGTTGCAATGAGGGCTAAGGGACTTGGTGCAAATGTAGTAATTACTGAGATTGACCCACTACCTGGACTTAGGGCAGTAATGGACGGTTTTAGAGTCATGAAGATGGATGATGCAGCAGCAATCGGGGATATCTTTTGCACAGCCACTGGGATGAAGGATGTAATTACAGGACGTCATATCGACATGATGAAAGATGGTGCTTTGATTTCTAATACTGGGCATTATGATTGTGAAATCAATATTGAAGAATTGAAAGAACGTTCAGTATCGATGCGAACGATTCGTCCTGAAAATGATGAATATACATTGGCAGACGGAAGAAGAGTACACCTGCTTGCAGATGGCCGCCTTGTCAATCTAGCAGCTGCAGAGGGGCACCCCTCCGAAGTAATGGACATGAGTTTCGCAAATCAGTTCCTGTCATTATGCAGGCTTGCTGCAGAAGCGGAATCTATGGAAAGTGATGTTTACGATATATCATTGGAGCAAGATATGGATCTTGCCTCTACCAAACTAGAGACACTTGGGTTCTCTATCGATGTATTGACTCCTGAACAGATCAGATATTCTACAGATTATACTGCAGGGACATGATACAAGTTCACTCTTCTTCGTAAGATGTAGGAGCACTTTCATCGGATTCGTCTTCGATATATCCCATTTCATCATAGTGTGATTCAAAGTCCGGCATATTCATTTTCCAATTTCGTGGAAGTTTGTTATCCGATTCGATAATCTTGTTCAAGCGCTGTTGGAATGCAGGCGGGTGTCTAGAAAACAAGAACATGTACAATTTTGAGCCACGAATATCTTCTGGAATCACAACTTTACCACTACTTGCTTCAAACTGAATCGCTCTGAGAAGATTAAATCCAGGGCGATTGACTCTTTGGTATATTTTCCTGGTAAATGACATACCAATAATCACAGTTGCTAGAATTAACAAACTGGTAAGACAGAATCCGACCCAGCCATCGCCAAATAGGGATCTGGATACGAATACTTCCATCATTAGGAATGGTACTGTTGTCATCATGAACAACATATTCTCTGAAACAGGAGCTTTATTTGCTCTCATTTTAATCGCAGTCCAACCTCCATGTTTCTTCTGCCATGGTTTGAAGTGTGCTTTCGGGTCTTGTTGAGCAGACATCTCTAACGTTCTGTGGAGATGAGTGATGCGTGCTAGTTGAGAATTTGCAATATCTAGGTCGTCTTCGAATAAGGACCCCAATCTGTCTCTTGCCTCAACATACATCCCTAAATCTGAGAGAATTGTTGTCTGTTCAATTACTGGAACAGCCTCCAATGGAGCAGCATCTCTACAACGTTGCCACCAATGAAGCGCATCTTCATACAACCCTAACTGGTCGACCATTATTCTACCACCCTTTACCCAGGCATCAACTCTGGTAGGATCGATATCGATTATTTTGTTACAGGCAACCAATGCCTTAGATGCTTGTTCAATGTCTGGATATTTACCGTCTGGAGAAAGTAATCCAACAATCATCCACCAAGCATTAGTGTGTTCAGGGTCTACCTTCACAGCTAATCTAGCATGTTCGAGTGCTTTTTCTAATTCACCATTCTCTTCTGCTTCAATAGCATCAAGATAATGATTTTCAGCGCTCATTCACGCTTCCTCCGATTATACTTAACCGAGTGCAGAGGTAGTGGGTCCTTCAATTTCCTGTGGTGTCCCTTTCTAGGTCCGCCTACTCTCTTAGAACGTCCACAACTGAAACAGTCATTTCTTCTAGCAAAATTGGACTTTCCACATTGTGGACAATCCCAGTCTCCTGGTCGAGAAGTTTGCTCCTCTTTCCTGTCGCCAGGCCTTCTATCATTACCTTCCCATTTCTTGGAAGGTGCCCTTTCTCTACGGTCTTTAGGTGCTCCACAGCGGTTACATTCTGTTCTGAAAGAGAAGTTGGAGTTCTTACATTCTCGACATTCCCAATCATTGTCTGAATGATTGCCGCGGTCATTTCCACGACGCTGATTATCTCTTCCACGGCGGTCATTCCCGCCACGACGGTCGTCCCGTCCTCTTCTATCGTTACCACCGCGTTGGTTAGATCCGCCTTGGCCCTTAGGTTCTCCACATCTATTACATTCAGTTCTGAATGCGAAGTTAGAGTTGTTACATTTCGGACAATCCCAATCGTTGTTTGAATGATTACCGCGATTATCTCTACGGTCATCTCTGCCTCTTCGATCATCTCTTCCACGACGGTCATCTCTTCCACGTCGATTATCTCTGCTGCCTCTATCGTTGCGCTGGAAGTTGGATGAGCCAGAACCTTTGGGTTCTCCACATCTATTACATTCAGTTCTGAATGCGAAATTAGAGTTTTGACACTTAGGGCATTCCCAGTCACGATTATTGGAATTGTTTCTGCGGTTGTCGCCGCCTCTGTTATCTCTTCCGCGCCTGTCGTCTCCGCCTCGTCTATCGCTGCCTCTTCGGTCTTCACCGAAGTTGCGTGAATCACGTTGTTTCTTAGCTCGGATTGTTATTTCAATACCAATCATGTTGTTGGCATTCGCTTTCCTATCAAGATGTGCTACATGGACCATTGAATCGTTAAGATTGCCAATTACTCCATCCACTTTCCCGATGTAAGTTTCACTCGAATCGACCATTACGGAGCCTAGTGCAGGGCAAGCTCCTGAGTAACTAATCAGCAGTCCGCCTTCATGGCTGACCCGCTCTACACGCCCTTTGAACATGACAATCGCTCGGAGTACTACTTTTCAGTGTGACGGTTAGTCTTTGCGAAGTAAAACAGCCGCTCCAAGCATAGAAATTACTGTTGCAAACATTCCAATAGAGGGTAATCCTCCTTCATCAGAGCTGTCATCGGTAATCTCAGGAGTGGTGCTATCACTACCATACGGGTCAGGAACAATGATTCCATAATACACAACATCTCCTGCAGAGTCCTCTGCTGTGATTACAACTTCGTACTCGGTTAGTCCATCTGCGATACATTTCGCTATTGAGAGGCTAACAGTCCAGACTTCACCGTTGGTAGTGAATCCAGTAGAAGTTTCTCCACACATTGTAGCAGAGAGGCTAACTGCTCCACCATCTGGATCCATTGCGGTACCTGACAAACTAAACGAGTATGAATCAGAAGACCAAGTAGCGTAAGTACCTTCAATTTGGTCCATATCAATTTCAACCACTGGGGGAGTGTTTTTCTTCTCTACTCCGAAATCGAATTCTGCTTCCCAATCAAGCATCCCGGGAGATGTGGCTGTAACGTAAATCATGAATGCCCCTGGCGTCATGCCAGACAGGCTGATTGAGTCATTTGATTGAGTAGAACCAAGGTTGACACTAGTATTGGCACCGGCCACTCCACTTTGGCTAGCAGCGATTGTAAGTGCTAGGTTTTGTACTAACAATGATGGCTCTGATTCAATGTTTATCGAATCTGTGTACCAGTCTTCACTAATCTGGCGCACAATTAGATCGGGTACGGAGAAACTTGCAGGCTGTCCAAATCTCCAGGTGTGAGTAGCATTGTTTGTAGCCCCGTAAGGGTCAACGATTGAACATTCAGCATTTCCAGATTCGGAACTTCCCGATGTAACTAGTAGTTCACCGTCAGAATTCATTCTACTGGACCATCCAGCTTCTGCGAACTGGCAGTCTAGTCCCCAAGCATCATCGTCAGTTGCCCAGTCTGCCATGGTGTCTCCAGTAATTGCAACAACTTCGCTACCATCTTTGATCATTGGAATAATGGTGTTGTCAGCAGGGGCATTGTCAGTCCATTCAGGAATATCATTTGATTCAGGAGGAGTTGTTGTCATGTCAAAGAAGATATTCCTAATCATAGGCCAATCCGCTTTATCGTATCCGATAACCATAGTTACTCTCACGCTTCCATCTGGAAGGAACATTTCTTGGATAGTACCTGCTTCCAAGTTCTGAACACCATCATCTTCTATTGTCCAATTTGCCATGCGTAGGCCATCAACGAATGGGAATGTGAATACCATTGTTGCACTTGTAACATTTGTAGCATTCATTGCTACAGTGAAATCACTTTCACCAGAATTAGCTAATTTATTGAATCGAGTATTATGTGTCTCATCCGGCTTAGTGAACATCGAGATTTCTAGGTTGTTTGTAGCAGTGGTTGGGACTTCACGGCAATCAGCACTTGCAAATGTGTATCTGCCCGCGCAGGATCTTTCATCAGGATTCCCATCCGGAATCAAATCTACTTCTTCAAGGCCAATTCCATCTTCTACGAATTCAACATCGTTCCAATCTACCCCTCCACGGTGAGGCATACCTTCCCTGATTCCAATTCGGGTGTACATGTCGGCGATACACTTCGCACCGATTTCCCTGACAGCATCTCTTTCATCAGTTGAAATCCAGTCGTTATCTCCTCCAGGGAACCCTTCGAATAAGGAATCTAGGTTATCACGAACTACTGCAGCTCTACTCTCGTTAACCCAAGAGTTTGCATAGAGGTCAGATGTAGCCCAATCATCAAGTATTTCAAACTCGAAAACAGCATTATTGTATTCGAATAGGTCTTCAAATGTGTAACCTGAGCAGTCTACATCGTCCATTTGGCGTCCAGAATCTTCAGCCATTGTGGTAGTTGTCATTGACATTGTTGCCATCAAGGCGGCCAGTAAGAAAGCAGAAATCCTTCCCTTCATACCCTGCCCTACGGGCAGAATACACTTAGTGTGTTCCTCTACATGTCAGGGAATCATTCGTTCTATTCTGCGTATGAATAGTTGCAGAGGAATGATACTCCAGAGAATGGCAGCAAGACTTGCTACCAAAGGAGAAACTCCCCGGCCAATACCATCAAGTGGCAATTCTAGCAAGTGGTGATAAACTCCGTTTGGAGAAAACAAATCCATTATAGCTTCAATGTGAACATATTCTTGAGAGTTGAGGTTTTCAACTCCTACGCCAAATAATCCAGCAGTTACAGTTGTGAGTACAAGCCATAGTAGGGTGAAAATCATCCACACTCCCAATCCAACTGCTATCGAAGAACCTAGATCTTTGGCCCATGAAGATGCTAGCAATTGAATCAAAGTATACCAGAGCAATAGTAGAGCAGTAGCTAAAGTGTGAATAAAGAGCTCTTCTATGCTGGGAAGATCATCTAACCTATACCAGATAATTCCTAAACTAATTATGTTCAATAATAAAACAGGAGCAAAAATAGCCCCCCAGTGTCCAATCAGCAATGCTCTAGCATATTTAGAGCGATTAATTGGTTGTGATAATTTAATTTCCAATACTCCGGATAGCCGGTCACGGCTAACTCCGTCGAACGAGATTAGTACTGCTCCCATAGTAGCAGAGAATACGATAAATGCAGTAGATGCAAACATTACATCATAAGCGGAATCAATCACTATTTCGGCTGGTAGATTTGCTTTAGGGTCTGAAAGTCCCCAACTTGAGAATAGTATGAACATTGCAAGAAGTGGCCATATTACTAGCATCCGACCAGCCGACATACGCTCCTTCATGATGTGCCAACCTAGATTGTAAGCACTCATTCTTCTTCACCTCCTATTTTTCTGAAGGGAAGAAGGTCATCATTCGCAATGTCGAGAGAGATATCTTCTGGAGAGATTCCTGTTACGGAACAAATCATTTCTACTATCCCAGATTCAGCATCCAGTTCGAGTTTTTTACGCACATCTGGTAATGTACCCTCAATTAGTAGTTGGCCGTGATGTAGTAGAGCAATTCGATCGACTAATGTTTCCAAATCTGCTACTTGGTGAGATGATATTACTATGGCAATACCTTTCGATGCTAAATCTTTCAACAAATTACAAAATGCTCTCTGTGCTAATGGGTCGAGACCATTTAGGGGCTCGTCCATCACCAGTATTTTCGGGTCGCCAAGCAGAGCACAAGCCAATGAAAGACGCTGCCGCATACCTTGGGATAAATCATCTAAATAATTCTCAGATTTAGATGAAAGTCCAACCTTCCGGATGACCTCATCAATATCGACCTGTTCATCCCGCATCATAGCAATAGTTCGCAATGAATTCCGAACACTTACTCTACCTTCCCAACGCACCTGCTCGGGCATATATCCTATTCCACTGCGACGTGAAGAACTCGATTTATTGAAACCGTCACAATCGTATAATCCACAGATAGCTCTCATCAGGGTGCTTTTACCTGCACCATTTGGACCAATCAATCCTAGAATAATTCCCTGATTGATTTCTAAGTTGATTGAATGTATGCCAGCGCCTTCTCTTTTGGCCCATGGTTTCCAAGTAGAGAAGTCTCTAATCTTGTGCCGCCAAGACACATTGGTCAGAGTCAGGATGG
>MDSV01003613.1_pt1 | contig 18526 bp, 21 predicted proteins | sample 810851 | NCBI WGS metagenome assembly MDSV01 (sample SAMN05326640, study PRJNA326480) | marine metagenome | isolation source: seawater | place: Atlantic Ocean: North East | collected 2012 | reverse complement strand
TTTGAATCACTCTTACGAAAGATTTGCCAGGTTCAATAAGAACAAGATTGAATATCCGAGGAATATTAATTCCAACGGATGCGACCCCATAAGTTGCGATAATAATTTTATTTTGTGTTGTAGACACTTCATCGTAGTGTTCTTTCCTTTCTGTATTTTTAGTTGATCCTGATATAAAAACAGAATCTTTTAATTTTTTTTGTAATATTTCACCTGCGGATATTCTGTCTACTAAAATTAATGTGTTTCCCGATGATGAAATATCTTTTATTGTTTGTGCAATCCACGTCATTCTATTGCTGTCCGTAGTTAGCCATTTTAGTTCTTCTTGATAGTTTTTGAATATTGGATGATCTTGTGTTTGCAAAACGTTTACATGACAGTTCGCAAGTACACCTTTATCTTGTAATTCTTTTGCAGGCAGTTTGTTGATAACATCTCCAATTGAAACTTTTATTCCCATAAATTCAAATTCTGCTTTTGGAACTGTACCTGTAAGTCCCCAACGTATTCCGCAGTGTGCAAAAGGACCTGTAAGTAATCTTTTAAGAACATCTGCTTTTGCCATGTGTACTTCGTCAATAATTACTGTGTTTATTCCATCACAAAATTCTTTGAACTCTGTGCTGTGTTCATTTTTTGCTTTCTTTTCAAGCACGTTCAAACTCTGCCAAGTTGCAATAGTATTATATCTACCTACTTCTTTACGGTCACCATAGTATACGCCTGTGTCTAAATTACAAGCAACAAAGTCTTCTTCGGTTTGTGTTACAAGACTTTTGTTTGGCACAATAGTAATCGTTCTTCCATATGGTTCGACCAGTTGACACAGTGCCGCAGTAATAATGGTCTTACCTGCACCAGTGGCGATCTCTTGTATACTTTGTGGGTTTTCAATGAACTTGTTTATTGTTTCCACTTGATAGTCTCTTAATTCTATAGGTTGTCCTGCTTCGGGATGATTCTCCGGCCATTGTATATGTGACAAATAATCTTTGTCTATTGCTTTAAATTCGAAATTGTGTTGGGTTCTTTTGTCTTCGAAGTCAACGTAAACTCCTGCTTCTTCTAGTATTGGAAGTATTTGTTCAACAAGACTTAGATATGTTGTACCACCTAAACCAAAAAATGCAATTTTACCATCCCATCTGCCTAGTTTTACTGAAGGCAAGTGAAATGCATACGGAACTTGATATTTGAATTTGTTGTGTAAACGTTGTCGCCATTTGAGATCTAGGTTCTCAAATTTTACATTTACTTCATCTTTTATTACTAGTTTGCAACTACTCATAGTTTTATTATAATGTTCTCTTCTCCAAAATTAAAATTACTTGGAGTATGATCATTATAATACAACGTTTTAGGTAAATTATCAAGATATAATTTTAACTTATCGCTACCGCCTGCATAATAACCACCACCTAAAGCAATTAATACACATTTTGGTTTTACTTTTGATTTGATAAGTGTTTTTGGTATTCTATTTCTAACAAAAATTACTTTTGTTTCCTGGTCAATATATTTAAATTGTTTTGTTAATTGGTAGATGTCGTAAAGTGTTTCAAATTTATCATCACTCATTTTGCCTACAATATTATCATTATACTCGTGTGATTCACTTTCACGTTTTGGTTGTTTCATGTCAAAACCAAATGCCATATGCTTCATTTCTATGCCATGCCTGCTAAAAGTATTAAGCCAATGATCCCAATCCTCTGCGTCTTCCTGTGTATGAGGATCTCCAGTAACCGGTACTATTATTGGATATAAATCTAATTCGGTAAATCCGGATACTAAACTATCTCTACTATACAAGTTTCTATCTGCCCATAATTTGTTACCTTGTGCATGAGCAATCTTTCCGCCAAGTTCAGACCACGATTTTATTTTAATGCCCTTTGTTTTTAAACCAAAGTTTTTTAAACTATCTAATTGTATTAAAGGTTTTTCGTTTTTAAGATGTTTATCCCAATAGTCATGTAATGACTCTGCACCATTGCTGATAACAATTTGATCTCCAACTAATCTTGCAGTTGGTTTTCTAAATCCTGCTATTTCATTTCTAACCTCATAGTAATCATCTAACAGATTTGTCTCTACAAATTTAAAATCATATCTGATTGCTATCAATGTTAGATAATATGTTGTTACATCTGTCTGTAAAAAAATCCATTTTTTTGAATCTCCATCATAACTTGCGTATCCGTTTGGCAATCCTCTACCGTCTTTTAATTTACGTATTAATGAAATAATTTTTTTATTGTAAGGGAATCTCATTTCAATTTTATTCACCCCTTCTTCGTCAGTATATTTTTCAATACTTTTTTCAAAACTTATTACCCTAAATGGCTCGTCATATTTTGGAGTATCAACCAAACTTTTTATATCCATACCGTGTGCTTGAAATTTTGTTAGATATCTTTTTAGAATTACTACCGCTAATTTGGCCTGTTTTTCAGTCCATGCATATTGAGACTCACAGAGAGAATTTACTGTTTCTCTATCTTTTGGATGAGGATTTATCTTTGTTTTTACGTTGTTTTGGGAAGACGCCCAGAAATATTCATTATATGCTAATATTTTAAGTGCTTCGTTAATAGTTTTTGGCAAATCTGTGTGCATATTGTCCATGGTATTTTAGATAATTATTAGTATATTATAGCATAATTGGTAATATAGTCAACCATGAAAAAACAAACTAAACAGAGAAGAACAAAAAAAAAGACACTTAAAAAACAGTTTGAAAGAACTTTAACTGTAAGAGAGGGTGTGACTGCATATAAACCAACCCCACTAGTTGCGGCACATTGGTTTAGAAAGTTAAATCAAATGCTTTTCAATAACAGATTAAGCGGTGTCGAAATTAGAATTAAAAAATTACATCATGACTGGGGCAGATGTGTTGCCGATTGGGATAATCGATCATGCAGAAAAGGTACTTACAATCAAAGAGTAATTCCTTTTGGAAAAACAGACGTGTACTTTTACATAGAATTGCATTCAAAATATCCTAAATGGAAAGACTTTATTGAGACACTTGCTCATGAAATGGTGCATTTATATCAAATGCAAGTAATGAAAGATCCTTATTCAAATCACAACGCAAACTTTTATGCGTTTGTTCCAAAATTTAAGTCTGTTGGTTTAAGACTTTATCGTTAAATTCTTTGTACGTTAGTAAAAAATCATTTCCTACATTATAACCTGTTTGTAAATTGTGCAAGTATTCGGGAGGATTGTCATGCACGATTGTAAACTTGCAGTATGGTCTTTTCTTCAAATGATCTCTATACCATTTTAACCAAGTGTCAAATATTGTATCATTATGACGAGGTCCGTAGTTTTCTGTGTCCTGATAAATGTTATTCTCTTGATTATGTCCATACTCTCTAAAATCAAATCCTACTAGATATATATTTTTATGTCCATGAACACAGGCAGTCCAAATTGCTTGATTACCACTTATTGAATAAGGATTGTTTGGTATTAAATGCAATACTTTTGGTCCTCCTTTTGGATTTCTATTCACTTCTAAAGACGGTGCATAGTGATAACATTTTTCATAAACTTTATCTTTGCACATAGATGCAGTCATATATGAGTCAACACTAAAAATAAAATCAGGAACAAAGTCTCTGTAAAGTGCATTACAGCCATATGTTTGTCCTGTTGCCTTTAAAGAATTTAAGTCAAACCCTTTACGAGATGGACCATTTCCGATTATATAAGCATTACCTCGAGGAACTGCTTTTACTCTATCTTCATAAAATTCAGTTTCCTGTATACGTTGGCCTTTCCTAATGATAGTTTTAGTAATAATCGTTTCGCCTTTGTATGGCGTCCACTCTATCGTTTTTATTGTGCTAGACATATTTTTCTTCTAATCTTTTTTTAATTCTTTTCCATGGTAGTCCTTGTTCTATTTCTTTTGTCCACCATTCTGTATATGATAACTGATTTAACCATTTTTGTCTATCGGGCATAACAGGATTTTCTATTTTTGCTAAATCTATATTACCAACATCGTAACTTAAACTTGATTCAGATACAAATACCGGAACCCCTGCAAATACTGATTGCATAGCAGGATTGCTAGAATGATTAACAACTGCCCAGGCTGTTGCTAATTTCTGTGTAAAGTCTGTATCGTCGTATGTGTTTACATCTTTTATAGGATAAATTGTTCTCACGTTTTCAAATTTTTTGTTGTCGATTAACACACGATTTCTCGGATGCGGTCGTACTATAATTGGTTTGTTTGTGTGCTGTCTTATTTTTGTAATTTGTTGCTCTATCCAAGTTTGCATTGATGGATTGTTTCTCCATTGATGGCTTCTATGATGCTGTCCACAAATTATAATTTCATTTCCTGTCTTTCTCCATGGAGCAAGTTTTATTTTAAATTTGTCCCAACGAGTCGAATCTACTTCTTGATTAGCAAAGTCTGCCTCTCTGTTAACTCCGTTAATACCAATCTTCCATGTTTCGTTTCTTTTAATTCCACCAACTTCTAAAACAATGACAGGTTTATTTTGTGCTTTATAACTTTCATATATTGCTTTATAGTTTGACATTCTGCCCATCCAAAGGACACTCCATATAACAGCAACATCACAATTTTTATTGCTATCTATAAAAACTTTTTCTCCGGCATCCTGTAAACTTTTTATAAATGCATCAAACACTGGTGCACTGTTTAACGGGCCATATTTTTTAAAAACATTTATTCTCATTATTCGTTTGGAACATTTTTCCAATAGTCTAAATTACGCACATCCTTTGTTGCTTCTAATGTTTGTCCTTTAAAGTCTTTTTTCCAACTTGCATTACCTTCTTTTCTTTTGCCTTTGAAATGGTCCATGTACAGACCCAACTCACTATTGATGAATACATGATGTCCACGTACACCTTTCCAATATCCTATGTCATTTACTTTTATATTTTTATTTTTTTGATACTCCTTAGATAGATGCCACAGTGTTGAACAATCAGTCCATTCAAGTAGTTTAAATATTTCGTCCGTGATATACATTTTTTCCCAATCGTTGTTGTAGTTTTGTATCTCCGGATGTTTTAAGTTATAGCCAACAAATCCACATTCAGGATATTTTCCTCCATCTTTTAATTTTGGATTTTCTCTGCCCAAGTAAGTTAACATACTATCTTCAGGCAACAAATCAATCAAGAATTGTTTTGGCATAGGTCGAAAAGTATATGTATCAGCATCCAACCATATCAGATAATCAAAAGCAGATGATGTTTTTATAGCATGGGTAACACAAAAAACTTTATTAGCAAATCTTACAGCATCAAATAAAAAAGAACCTTTGTTTGCATTCCTGGTTGCCGCTGTTGGTCGTTTTACGCCGCCTGGAATTTCTTGTAGTTCTCCATTTGCTACTGGATCGTTTTTATGTTTAGTTTTAAATTTTACTAATTCAGGTTGCACCTTGTGTATATCAATCCATTCAACTCTTGCTTGAGCAGTTATATCTTGCTGTTGTGATTCGTGATAGACAGTAACTTCTGTATCTTGTGGCCAATTTTTAAGCACACTGTCTACTGCACGTTTGGTATAACTGTTCCATGTGCCAGGCTTGTATGATGTTATTACTTTAATTTTCATTACGATTCCAAATTATATTTTATCATCCAGTCTTTGTATATCCAAGCAGGCACAACTGCCTTTCCTGCTTTTTGACTTGCTTTGACTATATCTAGTTTATGTGCAGTTTGCATTCTTTGTTTATAAAAATTTTGTAAATCTTGATCCATATTTTGTGTTAACCAATGTCCAACAGGCACAGTCCATCCAGTTTTCATTTTGTTAATTATAGCATTAGGCAAAATATTTGTATATGCTTTTTTTGAAAGTATTTTTGTATTGCTCTTGTCTTTGCCCATTTTTACATCGGTGTGTATGCTCATACAATAATTCATAAATTTTTTTGTGGCAAGCGGAAAACGTCCTTCCATACTATAAGCCATTCCATATTTGTCATTCCTGTTGAACATCTCCTCTGGAACCTGTGCTACACAATCTAAGGCCATATGCGATCCAATTGGATCATCTGGATTCCATAATGTGTCTGGATAACATTTTTTAAATTCTTCTAACAGTATATTTTCATCAATTGGGTTATCAGTTAGTAGTAAAGGTCTTTTAATTCTGTGTAACCAGAGTGTTAGTACATCGTCCCAACTTTTAATTCCGTTTGCAACACCTTGTTTCTTAAGCCAATCTTTGTTTCTCATTTTCCAGTACTTTGGATAACCGGCAAGTATTTCATCTCCCATATCTCCAGCCATTGTAACAACAATGTCATTCTCTGATAATATTTTATTTGTGTAACAATACATTGCCATACTAGGATTGTATACAGGTTGCTCCATAAAATATATAGATTCGTCCCAACTATCCATAAAATTTTTAGGAGTAATTTTTACTTCTGTATGATTAAAATTATTCTTACGTGCAAGGATCTCAGCACAATTGGCGTCACTGTTGTAGTCTTCATCAACAACGACATTTGGATACATTTTATTTGTAAATGAATTTACTTCTCCTTTGATCTGCTTTAATTCGTATGCTACCATGCTTGAATCTAAACCGCCACTTAAGAATACTCCAAGTTTTCTTCTGCCAATGCTACACATTTCAACAGATTGTCTCACCATTGATCTAAATTCTGTAGGATCAAATTTATTATTGCTGTTTGGTTTTATTTGAATACGATGCTGTTGTTTTATCTTTCTGTTATCAATATCGTATATAATTGTTTCGCCTGCTAATAGTTTTTTAATACCTGTAAAGAATGTATTTCTTAAAGCATTTATTCCTGTTCGTCCCATAAAACTGACTGCTAGTTGATCAAGTTTTCGACTTCCGGGTACTTTATCTAACATACCTTTAAGTTCAGAACCAAACACCAATCCTTCTTTTATTTCTGCATAGAACAAAGGCTTAATACCCGCATGATCTCTCGATATCCATAACTCTTGCTCTTTGTGTTTGTAGTATGCAAATCCATGCATTGAATCTATTTCGTTCAAAAACTTTAAGCCAAACTCGTCAAGTCCCCAGGCAAGTAGTTCTGTATCACATCCTGTAATTCCAGCAAATCCTTTTCCTGTATATTTTTGTTTTAGTTCGTAGTAGTTGAATATTTCTCCATTGTATACTAGTGTGTTACCTTTAGGTGTTTTCCATGGTTGTATTGATAATTTTGGATTAGCCATTATACTTAAAAGGTTGTGTCCAAGAGTAACTTTATGATCCGGATCCCACCAAACTTTTTCTCCGTCGGGACCTCTATGTTTACAAATCTGAATATACCTGTGAATAAATTCAGGGTCGTGGTCAGTTATGCCGTATATTCCGCACATTTATAATCCTAATTTTTCTTTGAAACGTTTGAATACAGTGCCGTCTTTGATCTCTTTTTCCGTCCACTGTTTATAACCAAGATCATATACCCATTGGTCTCTGTCTGGATATTCTGGTGATTCTATTTTAGATAAGTCTTTGTTTGCTACAGGCCAACAAATTGCAAGATCTGAGGTAACAAAGGTAGGGATACCACGAACGCAGGAATCGATACTGGCAGTAGAATTGTGAGTAATAACAGCATGACAATTATTTAATGCCTCTTGATAGTTGAATCTGTAGTACTTTTTCTCATCACCTTTAAAAAACTTTTGTCCAATTATAACTTTGCAGTCTTCGGGAAACTCGTTTATTCTTTCTTCTATATGCACAACATGATTAGGATGTGGTCTTACTAAAAAAGGTCTTTTTGTAAGTGGTCTTATTTTTTTATAAACATCTTTAAACCAAGCAACAGGATCTAATTCATTCATACTCCAGTTGTCTTTAGGTTGTAACACAAACATAATTGGATCGTTAGGATTCGATTTTCTCCATGGTTCGTATTTTATATTCCATAACTTTTTCATACGTTCCCATCTATCGGGCGGACTATTATCTGATAGAAAGTTTCCATTATTCATGGGAGAATATAATGCAACTCTCCAATGATGATCGGGTCCATGCACATTTCCAAAACTAGATAATATACCTCCGTCAAATGTAATAATATAGATTCCTTTTTTCTTTGCTCGTTCCACAAGGTCTAATCTTCTGCCTTTTGTATGATGCCTTTGATTTGTGCCGCCATATCCAAACATACAACCAATTGGTGCAGTAGGCTCCATTTCGTCCTTTTGCCACTGCCCGGTCATATTTTCATTAACTATTACAGGTTGGTCTCCACAAGCACGTACACCTTCTGCCATATGTTGCAGTAGATCCCAACTGGCTCCTCTGCGTCTGTCTTTGACTGTTCTTCTAAATATTTCAACTTTCATTAAAACCCTTCTGCTAACATTACCGTTGCTCCTGGAAATCTTGCCTCAACAATTTTTTTAGCCTCTATTGATGTCCTTCCTTCTTCTGCAACTTTCATGGGAGCACCTTGTTTGTATGTTACCCAAAACACATATCTTTTCATATCAATTGCCATCTAATATCCTCCATGCATAACCATTTTGTATTTCTTCTGCAGTAAATTGACCATAAGCCATTGAGTAATACAACGGTTCACGTTCAACATATTTAGGTTGTTCAATTTTAGTAAAATCTGTTTCTGATATTGGTGCACAGGCGTTGTGTGCATCTGTAAAACAAGGTATACCTTTAGTAGTTGCTTCTAAACTTATGTTTGAATTGTAAGTTACAATAGCATAAGCATCGTTCCAATTAATAGGTCCGCTTGGTTTTGTGTCGTCTTTTCCTGTTACAATATATCCACCGTTTTTATCCAAGCCAATAATAGGATTGTATCCTTTGTTTTTTACTATAATAGGTCTATCCGTATTACTACGCAAAGTTTTTAAAGTATTATCTAACCAATTTTCAACTTGGAAAAATTTTGCCATTGCATTTGACGGAGGGCAAACAATAATATTTTTGCCGTTTTTTTTCCATGGGTGTATAGGCCACGGAAACGATTTTTTGAATCTATCATCCGGTCTTTTCTCTTGCCAGTTTTTTAGATGATTGTTTTTTACAATTTTAACATAGTATGGAGAGTTACGTGTTTCTCCCCAGTAAGGTCTATCGATGTAGTAAAAATCTATTTTGTTTTTTTCTGCCCATCTATATACAAGATGTGTGCCTCGCAAAACACCAAACATAACAACTTTATTTGCGTCTGTCTTTTTTAATATTTCAGTGGGTTGTAATTTTTTTGATCCGGGTAAACCTTTTACTGCCCAGTCAACATATTTTTCTGTAAGTTTTCTATTTGTAGCACTAACGTATATCATTCGACAGTCGTTTCACATCCTCATTAACCATTAAAGCAACCATATCTTTAAATGATGTTTTTGGTTCCCAATTCAAAATTTCTTTTGCTTTTGCATAGGATCCGTGTAGAGCGTGAACTTCTGCTGGACGTTTAAAACGAGGATCAGTTTCTATATATTGCTCCCAATCTGTAATACCAACAGTGTCAAATGCATGAGTTAATAATTCTCGGATAGTATGTTGAACACCTGTGCATATTACATAATCCCCAGGTTCTTTTTGTTGTACCATTGCATACATGGCTTCAACAAAGTCTCCAGCAAATCCCCAATCTCTTTTTGCTTCAAGATTTCCTAGTGTAAGTTTTTTTGCAAGTCCTAATTTTATTTTTGCAACACCGTCGGTTACTTTTCTTGTTACAAATTCTTTACCTCTAATAGGAGATTCATGATTAAACAGCACACCATTTGATGCGTGTATACTATAACTTTCACGAAAGTTAATTGTCATCCAATAAGCATACAATTTAGAAACACCGTATGGTGAACGAGGATGAAACGGTGTAAGTTCGTCTTGAACACCATCTCTGTTTGCATTTCCATATAATTCACTTGTACTTGCTTGATAAAATTTTGTTGTAGGATTATGTCCAACTATTGCATTTAAAATATTTAAAACTCCCATAGCATTTACTTCGCTTGTCTGTTTGTTTAGTTCCCAACTTGCACCTACAAAACTTTGTGCGGCCAAGTTATAAAATTCGTTTGGTTTAAGAGTTCTTATAAGATGATTCATATTGGCATCGTCTGTTATATCGCCAGTTATAAGTTCAACATCATTTTCAATGCCTAGATAATCTAAATTTGATAGATTTGGATTGCTGTATCTTTTTACCAAACCATATACTTTGTAATCATGGTGTAGTAAATGTTGTGCAAGATAAGGACCATCTTGTCCGGTCATTCCTGTTACAAATGCAATTTTCTTCATGTACTTTTAATTATGTTTTTGTTAGGCCGGTGGAACTTTTTTCCAATAATCTATTTCCTGTACCGTTACTGACGCATTAGGGTTTTCTCTCAAATCTTTTTTAGCAGATGTACCTCTGCTTTTTCTTTTGCCTTTAAAATGGTCCATGTACAGACCCAACTCACTGTTGATGAATACATGATGTCCTTTGACGCCTTTTTGGTAACCTATATCGTGAACTTTTATATTTTTATTTTTTCTATATATTTTGCTTAGATGCCAAAATACAAACGAGTCGTGCCATTCAAGTATGTCAAATACTTCGCCTGTTTTGTAAAGATTTTCCCAATCAGTTATAAAATTTTGTATCTCCGGATGTCTTAAGTTATAGCCAACAAATCCACATTCAGGATAAACGCCTCCATCATTTAATGTTGGATTTTCTCTACCGAGATAGGTCAACATAGTATCGTGAGGTAATAAATTTTGGAAAAAATCTAAAGGTACCGGCCTGAAAGTAAATGTATCAGCATCAATCCATAATACGTAATCATAGTCTTTTGAATTACGCACAGCATTTATAATACAAAAAACTTTATTTGAAAATCTTACAGCGTCCCATAAAAAAGATTCTTTATCTTTGTCTAATCCTTGCAGTGTATTTGACCTACGTACTCCGTCGGGTATCTGTGTTAACTTGCCATTAGCAACAGGATCATCTTTATATTTGTTTTTGAAATTGAACAGTTCCGGTTCTGCTTTTATTAGATCAATGCATTGAATTCTATTGTTAACATCTTGAGGTTTTTGTTCTTCACAATATAAAAAAATATCTACATCCTTTGGAAATTTTTCAGCCATTGAATGTATTCCACGTTTTGCAAACGACTTCCAAGTGCCTGGTTTATAAGATGTAATGATTTTTAACTTCATTTCCAATATTTACTTGTCATGTGATGCCTCTATAAATATTTGTATGAAAAATTTGGTAATACAATATTACATTGACATAAATTTATATCCTGAAGTCAAAAAAAATAGTCCTTCTTGGTTAAAAATACAGTCAACAAATACAGAAAAATATTCAGAATATAGTTTTAAAAAATATTGTGCAAAGTACGGACATGACTTTTTGCGTGTTAGTGAACCCGCTTTATTGTATAAACATCCTACCTGGGAAAGATTTGATTTATTTTTTAATAACAAATGGTTAGACGAATATGATCAAATATTATATGTTGATACTGATGTATTTGCTTTTGATCATGCTCCAGATATTTTTAATCATAATTTAGGAATTAAATCATTTAAATCGCCCGCTTACACAAAATATCGTGGAATGAATGACAGTCAAATTAAAAGTAGTATGCATACTATATTCGATAATTGTGATTTAGATAGCATTAGAAAAGTATTTTTTCAAAGCGGTGTTTGGATGATTAACAAGAATTGTAGAGATATAATGATGCCGTGGGTACAAAAATGGAAAGAGTTTGACTGCGATGACGGACAATTTTTAAACTGGTGTGTTGTTCAAAGTGGCATAGAGTATCATGATTTAAGTCCAATGTTTAATGTTAAAAATAACGGATTGTTTAAGGATTGGAACTACAGAAAAACTTATTTTTTACACAGTGCAGGCGGTAGAAAATACAGAGATGATTCTCCTTTATACAATTTTTTGTCCTCTACTTTTCCTGCTGTTAGTCAAGGTGCTTAATTAAATCACCAACGTTAACTTTAAAATTTATCAAGTCGCTAAATCTTTTAACACCTTTAGGTTTTTTATTTCCTTCCATTGCAATTGGCACAGTATCAGCAAGGTACAACTCGTGTTTTAATCCTAAATGGTGTGAGAGTATTGGATAAACTTTTTTGTGTATCATTTTTGGATCTTGTATCTCAATTACTTTTGTGCCTGGCTTACACCACAACAAGTTGACTAATCCTGCACCGTGTGCCGCAACAATATGTGTTGCTTCTGCAAATGTTTTCATTTGTTCTCTTATTGTCATTTTTTCTAATGCAACAGTTTCCCATCCTTTAAGTGCAAGTACTAATTCATCTGAGTTCATGATTTTTCTTGTTTTTGCACCCGGTCTAAGCACAACAATTTTTCTGTGAGGTTTAAGATCTTTTAATTTTGGTATTCCTTTAAAATGTCTCAACCATTGTGCTAGGTGAGGAGTAATAACACCATCCTTAGAATTACTTAAACTAGGTACAAGCAAATGTTTAAATTGCCATGTTTCGTTTTTTGGCATTACAACTATTTTAATTTCAGGAAATAATTCCTTTACAACTTTTTCTAAGTATTTGCTTTCGTTAGCAATAATATAACAGTATCTTGAAAAGTCAGTTGACCATCTTTTTTCCATTAATCTAAATTTACTAATTACATCAATCCAAATGTGCCAAGGATTGTTTGCACTTGCTTCGTCGATTGGTAGCCAAACATATGTGTATCTTTCATCAAACGTCTGAGTAACGTGTGGTAACTCTACTTTAACTTCTTCGCCCCATTCTTTCCAAAGTTTGTGAGATTTGTTAGGTTTAAATTTACTTTGGTGTGTTAATGACCAAACATAATTGGTAATAAGTTTTTGTCCCATGGTTGCTAATAGCGGACAACTATGTATTTTACAATTATGAAATTCCGCAACAAAGGTTGGTAAACTTGTATAGTGCGGATCTATATCTTCGTGATAAGGCACAGTATAATCGTATCCGTGGTCAACTTGTTCCCATCTATCTAAAAAATATTTTATCGAATCAATGTTTTTCATGGTAGCAATAGTCAAATAACTAATATATAATTATTAGATTATGCTTACCAGTCTCTTTATAAATGGTTGTTCGTTTTTAACTTTTAGACCACGTGATGGAGTTAATACACATTGTGGTATAGAACTGTCTAAACTTATGGAGTTAGATGTTGCAGTTAACCTTGCCGGCGGTGGTAGAGGGTCAAAAAGACTCATGTGGACAACAAGAGTTTGGTGTGAAAAGTTTCCAGAACAAGCAAAAAAATGTTTCTTTTTAATAGGATCAAGTGGAGGTAATAGATATGATTACCCAACATCTGATGGATATAAAAAACATAAATTTCCAACAATGGATACTACTTGGAAAACTTGGAATCCAGATAAAGATCCGTCAACACGTAGTTTTTTTAAATATCTTTTGTCAACAGGTGTTGATGTAGACGTAATGACTCAAGTTGAATCTATTTTAGGTTTGTTAGATTTACAAGATTATTTTGAAAATAAAAAATATCCTTATGTGTTTTACAATACATTATCTGATGCAAAAATTGTAAACAAAGACGTAAAATTATTGTTTGATAAAATTAATAAAAAAAGATTTTTTAAATCAGAAACAAGTCATTTTGATTATACAAGAGAAAACAAACAACACTGCAAAGTGGGTGATGCTCACCCAAGCGAAGAAGGACACAAGGATTGGGCAAAACAATTAAAGGAATTTATAGATGCTAACAATTTACGCACCATCTAACAAACCTAACAGCAAGGCTTGGGAAGTTTTTAACGGTGTTAAAAAAGCATGGCCTGATCAAATTACTGTTAAAGATAATGGTGCCGAAATAGAACCCGCAATAAATTCTATGTTTTGGGGTTTTGTAAACAATAATTTACCGTTAGTTAAAAAATTAGAAGAACGTAAACATCAGTTTTGGTTTGCTGATACTCCTTACTTTGGCAGATTTGATAATAATAATCTTAAACATGATAATCATTATTGGCGTATATGCAAAAATAAAATTCACGCAACGTTTTTAAAGGATTGTAAAGCAGATAGATTTGAAAAGTTTGGAATGAAAATTAAAGCACCAACTCTAAAAGGCTCTCATATTTTAGTATGTCCTAGTTCAACTGGCATACACAACTATCTTGACAGGCCCAATTGGATTAATGAAACTATTGACCAATTAAAAAGAGTAACTGATAGACCAATCAAACTTCGACACAAGCCTAGGGGCAGGGGAACTTCAGGCCCAAGTGAAGCAACAGTTCCCCTATCCGAGGACCTAAAAGATGCGTGGGCGTGTGTAACAAGTTGTAGTATAAGTGCCGTTGAAGCAGTGTGCATGGGAGTACCTATATTTTGTGATAAAAAAAGTTTTGCAGAACCTATGGGTAATTTACACTTAGAAGATATTGAAGATCCATACTATGCTGGACCAGAACCATGGTTATATAGTTTGGCCTATCAACAATTTACACCAGAAGAAATTGAAAATGGTCGTGCTGTTGAAATTTTAATTGATAAAGGATTTTTATAATGCCAAAACTTAAACAGTTTAATGATAAAGAATTTAACATAAATGTAGCAGGAAAAAATATTATTTTTTCAAATAATCCTGCGTCAAAAACTTACATTAAAAATAGAATGGATAGAATGCTATCAAAGGAACCAGAAACAATTAAATGGATGAATAACTTTGATTCAAACACAATATTCTTTGACATTGGAGCAAACATTGGAATATACACTTTGTATTCTGCTATTGTAAAAAGTAATACTGTGTATGCTTTCGAACCACATTCAGCAAGTTATAAAAATTTGTTAGATAGCATAAATGCAAACAAATTGCAAAATTGCTATGCATATTGTATTGCTGTAAGTGACAAAATTAACTTAAACAATATTAATGTGAAAAATATGCACGAAGGTGTTGCCGAAAACATAGTAGGTGAAAAAGGCGACTACTACCATGGCTGTGTTGAATTTAATTTAGATTTTTTAGTTTCAAGAAAAATTTTGCCACAACCAGATTGTATAAAAATTGATGTAGATGGATTTGAAGACAAGGTAATTGAGGGCGGAATGAACACGTTCAAAAATTGCAAAAGCATATTAATTGAAATTAATAATAAACATAGAAATTATGTAGAAATGATAAAGGCTTTAGGATTTAATCTTAGTGGCCAATATCAAAGAAACGATCATGAATTTAATTATATCTTTACGCAATGATTGAACAAATAAACGGATTTTGGGTACCATCTGATGACGCACAAATAAATGAATGGCGAGAAAAAGGTTCACCGTTTGTGCAAGATAGATGTTTAAATCGTTTTATAAAATATTGTACAGATGAAAATATAGTTCTAAAAAATGTTTTAGATATAGGTGCATGGTGTGGAACATGGAGTCTAGCCATGCAAAAATTTGCAAAAAATATTTGTTGCTTTGAACCAAATGCTATTCATTTTGAATGTTTACAAAAAAACTTAGAAAAATATAAACATATTCAATTGTTTAATCATGCTGTGGGTAGTAAAACAAGTTTTGTAAAATTAAGCGAAGATACTGCTACACAAAACACAAGAGTAATCGAAGAAGTAGGAAACATACCAATATGTACTTTGGACAGTTTAGATTTACAAGACGTAGATATGATTAAAATAGATGTAGAAGGATTAGAAATGGAAGTGCTAAAAGGTGCTACTAAAATTTTAGAAAATGTAAAATATTTAATGATTGAATTAAACAATAACAGTAAAAAGTACGGAAGTAGTAATGGACAAATTGAAAAACATTTACGTAATCAAGGCTTTAGACCATTAATTAAAATTTGGCCTGATATAATATTTTATAAAAAATAATGTACGAGTATCTATCAAAATTAAATTTTACACCTAAGTCTGTGTTAGACATTGGAGCATGGAATGGATATTGGACAAAAAAAGTCAAAGCAATATGGCCCAATGCGGAATATACCTGTGTAGAGGCCGGACCAAAATATGAAAAAAATTTAAAAGAAATAACTCCCCATTATCATATTGCTGTATTAGGAAATGAAAATAAAGAAGTAAAAATGTACCTACGTAAAATTAAAAAAGGGTACAAACAAAAAGTTACGTACACCAAAGGTGCTTCAATTTTCAATAACATAGCCAGTGATTGGGAAATAAGAGAAATGAAAACTTTAGATCAATTGGTTGGAAAAGATGCACAGTTTGATTTGATAAAGCAAGATGTACAAGGTGCAGAAATACTTGTAATGCAAGGTGCAAGTGAAATATTTAAGAGAGCAAAGTATGTAATCCAAGAAGTAAACATTATTAAAAATGAAGAATTTCCAAATATGCCTTACGAAATACAAATGGACAAATATATGGAATCGTTAGGATTTAATAAAAGTGAGCAGATTGATGAACACGAAGGACAAATGCAAATAGATAAAATCTATTGGGTTGGATAAAAACATTTTTTACGCCATTTCATTATAAAAAGATTAAACGTAATACGATTTGTATTTTGATTGCTTTCGTATGAATGCCAAGTTTTGTTTTGTTCACCGCAAAATATAAATGTGCTATTTGGTTGCCAGTGTGCTTCTTTGACGAACGCATCTTCATTTTGTGCTGTATACATTTTAGTTCCTACATTTTCATCGGGTGTTACGTAAGTTACACTGCTCCATATTTTTTCTAATCCTTCTTGATGTATGTAAAATTTATATGGTAAAGGCGGTGTTATTGATATATGTGCATTGACGCCAAGATTAGGATACTGTCTTACTGTTGGGTATTGTTTGCACAAATCCTTTATATTTTCTAATAAATTTTTGCATATATCTAATGTTTCATCATAAAAGTCTATGCCATAATCTTTGTATTGGTGTGGAAGTATATGTATAAGTTTGTCTGTTTTATCTTTTAATTTTTCTTCGCATTGGTTTTTTAATTTATAAAACACATTTTCGCTTAAAGTATTCTCTATTATTTGATGTGGCCATGGATTATGTTCAACATCAGTAGATGTGCATTTATCTAAAAATCTTTGTCCTTCGCTCATTTAAATTTCTTTGTAATTTTATTGTAATCGTTTATATTTAAATCAAGTTGTATAACTGGTCTGTTAAAAGTCCAGTTATTAGTTCTCTTGTGAATTTGTATTGTTGATGTTGTTAATAAAAAATGATTTGGTTGGTAAAATATAACTTTTCCTTGCAAGGTTATGTCTTTTCCTTTTAGTCTATCGTTGCGATCTTTAAAAAACCATAATGCAGTAACTTCTCTTTTTGTATCAACATCATTAATATCCTGTTTAAATTCAAATCCAGTTCTGAATTCTCTGTCAAGTTCGATCCATACTTCGTGCTGTAAATTGTTTTGATTCTCGTAAAGTGAATCATATCTTGTAGTAGGAAAAATACCGGTTGCGTAAATGTGTTCAACTGGATCGGTATGATATTGACGTTTGGTTAATCTGGACCAATACATTATGAACTAAAGAGATTTATTAGTTCTTTTTTCCAATCATCACCGTACTCACAATCACGATAGCCGTCAAACCAAGGACCACCCTCTGTGTAGTGCAATATTTTTGGATGACCATCGTTGGGTTCTTTATACCAACCCACTAACCAGTTGTACTCTAATGGCAAAGATCCAATCTCGTTATCCTCCAACCAACTAAATCTATGTAAAAATTTTGGTGATTCTTCGTTAAGTAATTCCGGTGTTAAAATTTTGTTCTTAGGATGTTCACAGTTCCATAATACCATACTAGACCAATTTTTTCTTGGATATACAGTTTGCACTTGTCCGTCCATTTTGGTTGTTTCTTTTGGTGTGTAATCGTGTTGTACAACAATAACTGCTTTTGATGTATCACAATATTTTATAAGTTCATGTGATGGTATCTTCCAAAGAAAATCACAATCACAAAATACTGCCCAACCCTTAAAGTCGTTTAGATACGGAACAAAAAATCTTGTAAAAGTAAATTCTGTTGAAGCAAGTTTATCCACAGGTCTTGTGTATAAGCCTTGATCTCTCATTTGTTTTTGTTTCAATGGAATTACTTCTGCTGAAGGATCTCTACGTTTGATACTGTGTTCGCATACTTGATATGCTATGTCTTCTCTGCTATCGTGTCCTACGTAAATTTTCATCTTGCAACTATTGTGTGTATGTCTTTCCAATTATTTACTCTGGTAATTTCAGGATGACTAAAGTCTCGGTTATATGGATGGTCTATTAATATAACCTTTAAACCAAAATTAAGGCCCGCTAGAGCGTTCTTAGGCTTGTCCTCGACCCAATACAGTCCGGTGTTGTGAAACTCCGCTAAAACCGAATCTTTGTCTGCTCCGGTATCAAGAATATGATAATTTTGAAATACATGGTCGCCAAATAGTTCTGCTAATCTTTTCTTACGTAATAGTTGTGCTGGTATATCAGATGTTTGAGATGTAATGGGTATTAGTGTCCAACC
>MDSV01188131.1_pt1 | contig 18527 bp, 12 predicted proteins | sample 810851 | NCBI WGS metagenome assembly MDSV01 (sample SAMN05326640, study PRJNA326480) | marine metagenome | isolation source: seawater | place: Atlantic Ocean: North East | collected 2012 | reverse complement strand
CGCGCCATGCGCGAGAGGATCTCGTGCGCGCGCGCCTTCCCCCCCGCGCCGCCGGCGACCATCGCGCCGCCCGCGCCGGAGGCTTCCGCGGCGACGTCCTCGCCATCCGCGATGCGCCGCGCGATCTGCTCGGTCTGGTACTCGATGTTGACGTCGGACTTGGCGCCCATCAGCGCCGTCTCGCCGCCGGCGGCTTGGCGCCCGAGCGCGGCGTCGCGCGCCTGCACGGGGATGCCGTAGTCGAGGTCCAGCAGGCACACCTGGCACACGTTCTTGGCGAGCGCGATCTCCTTGCACACGACCGTCTTCTTGTACCGCGCCTCCGTGCCCGGGCGCCAGCGGAACACGGTGAACGGCCGGCCGGAGATGGCGCACTCCGCGGCGTAGTCCTGCCTCTGCATGCGGATGTACGGGTTGGGCCCGAGGCAATCCTCGCACACCACGGGGAAATCCGTCTTCTCCCACCCCTCCTCCTCGGGGTCGGCGTTCTGGCGAGACGCCTGCGCGCGAAAGAGGGGGACGGTGGCGCGCGCGCGTTCGAGAGCGTCGTCGGCGGAGCGAGCGGGCGGGCGCGCGCGATCGGGGGGGTTGGACGGGACGAGGCGGGGGGGGGCTCGTCAGCGCGACGCGCGAACGACGCGGCGTGCGTGCGGTCTCCCAGGCGCGCGCTTCAGATCCGAGGCGGGCGGTCGCGGGGACGGGCGGCTTCGTCGGGCGCAGGGAGCGTCTTCGCGCATGGGCGCGACGGGACGCACCATGGTCGCTTCGCCTCGCGCGTCTTCCACGAGCCGTGGAGCCGTGCTGGCGGCCGAGGAATGGGGGCGCGTCTGCGCCGTCTTTGCTTTTCGCGAAAGAAAGCGAGCCCCACCGCTTGCGACCCCTCTCACCGACCCAGCAGACTAAAAGCCCATATCGCTGGGGACGACCGCGATGGCAACTCGGAAGCGCTCGAGCTCGAGGCGGCACCTTTCGGCCGGAGACGAGATTGAGATTACGCGTCGTCGTTCGTCGCGTCCCGCCCGTCGCTAGTGGCAGGCGCGCGGTGTGGCGAACCGCGCGCGATGGCGTCGGCGGACGAGACGACGCCGGGTGACGCCGGCGCGGGCTCGGCGGACGGCGACCCGCCGGTCCGCATGTCCCCCGAGGCGCAGGCGGAGCTTCGCGTTCGCATCGCCCACCAGGTGGCGTCCGCGCTGCAGGACCCGCGCCGAGGCCGCGGCCACGACGCGTCCGCGCCCGACGGCTCGTGGTCCTCCATCCTGGCGTACGCCGGTATCTCCGCGGGCGGCGGCGGAGGCGGCGGTGCGTACGCCGAGCCGACGCCCCCCCCGATTCAGCCCGGCGTGCTTCCCGAGGTGCTCCTCTCGGATTTCGACCCGTACCTCAGACGGACCCGCCTGCTCGGCGAGGCGCCCGGCGAGGCGCCCGGCGAGGCGCCCGGCGAGCGCGCGGGCCCGCGGCGGCCCGAGGACGAAGGAGACGCGTTCCGGGAGGCGTCCGCGGAGGCGCCGGACGACGCGCGCGCGCGCGGCGCGCTCTCTTCCGCGAGCGACGAGGAGGCGGCGGCGGACGCCGCCGCCGCCGCGGCGGGCGACCCGCTCCGGCGCGTCCCGCCGGCGTTCTTCGAGGCGGCGTTCGAGCTCTCCGACCCGGCGACGTTCGCCGCCGTGTGCGGGGACGCGCACGCGCCGGACGCGGCGCACGTCAGCATCGCCGCGCGCGCGCGCCTGGCGCGCGCCGACGTCCGGCACAGCGCGCCGCGCGCGGCGCGCGCGGCGGCGGATGGCGACGCGGCGGCGGCGCGTCTGCAGGAGTCCCTGGGGGCGCACCTGGACGCGGTCGAGACGCGCTTGACGCGCGCGGTGGAGCGGCGCGGCGCCGACTTCGTGCGCGCGGCGGACCAGATCAACGCGCTCGTCGACGCCGTGGAGCGCGCGCGGGTGACGTGCGCGGGCGCGCGGGGGAGGACGAGAAACGCCGCCGCGCTGTCGCGAGACGCCTTTTTTGAGCTCGCCGCGCTTCACCGGCTCCGCTCGAACCTGGGTTCCGTGGAGCGCGCGTGCGTCGTGCTCACCAGGCTCCGAGACGCGCGCGCGGACCTCGCGCTGCTCGTGGAGGCGGAGGAGCACGCGGGCGCGCTGGAAGCCGCCGAGGAGGTGCGCGCGATCCAAAAGGACCCGCTCCTCGCGGGCGTCGCCTGCGCCGGCGAGGCGCTGACGAAGCACGTCGCCGAAATCGAGCGGCTTTGCGGCGCCACCGTCGCGCGGCAGTGGCGCGACTGCGCGCTGGTGCCGCGCGGCGCCACCGCGCAGCGCGGCGGCGGCGCGCCCGCGCCGGAGAGCTGCTTTGCCATCGTGGGCGCCGCCGCGCGGGACGCGGGGCTCAGCCCCCCGCCCGCGGGGGAGTGGGAGCGCGTGTGGGCGCGCCGCGAGGCGCGCGAGTCGGACGACGACGAGACGAGCGACGGCGGAGACGCCGCGGGAGGCGTTTATCACTTCGCGACGACGACGACGCCTTCTTCGCAGAAGGACGCCTTCTGGGGCGAGTCGCGCGGCGGGCTCGGCCCGGACGAGCGCGCGTTCGCGGACGCCGCGCACAACGTCTACCCGCGCCTGACCCGAGCGCTCAGAGCGTCGTGCGTCGGCGAAGACTCCAACGCGTCCGTCTCCGCGGGGGGGGTCGCCGGCGACGCGATGCGGCTGTGGTCCGCCGCCGCCGCCGAGGACGTCTCCGCGGCGATGCGGCGCGCGGCGCGCGCCGCGCTCGTCGCCGCGGGGGCCGAGCGAGACGCCTTCGGGCCTTCCTCGAGCCTTCCGGAGGCCCTCGCCGCTCTGCCGGAGAGCGTGCTCGCGCGCGCGCTGGAGACGGCGGCGGCGGCGGCGTGCGAGCACTTCGCGCGCGCGGCGATGTGCGCGGCGTGGACGCGGCGCGCGCTCGGCGTCGGCGACGTTCCCGGACCCGCCTCCGGAAGCGCTTCGCTGGCTTCGCTTCCGCGCGTGGACTCGTCCGCGTCGGCGGCGTCCGCGTGCTCGGCGGCGTCCTCGACCGAGCCCCCCGAGGCGGGTTCGGACGGCGGTCTGGAGACGGCGTTCGGTTTCGAAACCTTCGCGGCGGACGTCGCGGACGAAGGCGCCGCGCCGGCGTCCGCCGTGGTCCTCGCCGCGTCGGAGGCGGCGTCCCGCGCGCCGGCGCGCCGCCGGGCGGCCATCGCGTCGGCGGCGTCGGACGCCGCGCGCCACGTCGCCGACGCCGCGCAGAAAACCTTCGCGGAGCTCATCGCGGGGTCCGACGCCGCCTCCGACTCGGTTTCGGTTTCGGTTTCGGTTTCGGCGCGCGACCACTCGGCGTCGACGGAGGCGTGCGAGGCGTTCGCGCGCGCCGCGGAGACGCTCGGCCGGCGGCGGTGCCTGGCGCTGCGGTCCGCCGTGACGCGCCGGAGCGCGCGGTGGCTCGCGCGGTTCGCCGCGGACGCGACGGAGACGACGCGCGCCGCGCTGGAGACGGAAACCTGGGCCGTTCCCGAGGGGGACGCGGAGGCGCGCGGCGTCGTCGCGTCGGCTCGCGTTTTGTCGCGGGTCGCCGCCGAGCTCCTGCGCTTCGCGCGGCGCGCGCCGGCGCTCGCGCCGGACGCCGCGCGGCGCCTGAGCGAGCTCGTCCGCGCGTACAACGCGCGCTCGTGCCGCCTGGTGCTCGGCGCGGAGGCGACGCGCAACGCCTCGCGCCTGCGGAGCGTCACCGCCGCGCACCTCGCCGCGACGCACGCCTCGCTGCGCTTCGCGGCGGAGGACGTGCTCGCCGCCGCGCGGCGCGAGCTGTCGCCGCTGGTGCCCGAGGGCGCGCGCCGCGACGCGTGGGAGAGGGAGGCGGCGAAGACGGCGCGCGACCTGGACGTGCACTGCGCGGAGATCCGCGCGAAGCTCGTGGCCATCATGCGCGAGCGGTGCGAGGCGCGCTGCGCGGAGATCCGGAGCTTACGGAGCTTACGGAGCGCGCGCGAGGGGCGAAGCGCGCGAGACGCCGAAGACGGAGACGCCGAACGCGCCGAGCGCGCCGAACGCGAGACGGCGTTCGAGGAGGCGGACGAAGGCTCGGACCTGGGATCGGAATCGGCGCGCGCGCGCGCGTTGTCCGAAACCGCCGAGGCGGTGAAGCGCGAGCTCGGGACCATCGGGCGCGTGGTCGGCGCGCGCCTCTCCGAGATGGAGAGGGACGAGGTGTTCGCGAAGATCGCGGCGGTTTTCGACGCGGGGCTCGAGGCCGCGCTCGCGTCCGTTCCGGGAAAGGGCGCCGAGGCAGAGAAGTTGTTCGTCGCCGAGCGCGGTTCAGTGGCGAGGGGCTTAGCGTCGGCGCTGGCGCGCTTGACCACGAGAGACGCGCTCGAGGCGGCGCCCGCGCTGGCGCGTCTGGGCGGCGCCGCCGCCGCCGAGGAAACGGAGGCGGCGGAGGACGCCGGAAGTCGGCGGTCGTCGTCGCCGCGAAGGTAGTAGCTATTAATACCGTAGTAGTGTGATACGTAGTCTATACTACCCTACCTTAAAGCATTCGTCCGCGCGGTACGACGCAGCGCCTCCGCGCCTCTCTCTCCGGGAAAAGGAAGGTCACGCGTTCGCCGCCTTGAGCTTCTTCTTGAGGTCCTTCTTCGCGGCGTCCACCCGCTCGGACCTGGGTTGCCTGCGCAGGGCATCCAGCTCAGCCTGCAGGTCCGCGCGCGTCGGCGGCGGCGCGCGCGCGTCCCCGGGGACGCTCTTCGAGCTCATGCTGTGCCCTGCGAGCGGAGGAGAGGGGGAACGGAGGGTCGGTTCGGGTTCGGCGGTTCTGCTCGGCTCCGGTCCGTCGGGAGGCGCGTCGGGAAAACGCAGCGGTTCTCGACCGGGCGTTCCGGGTGAGACGGCTCGGCGCGCTCCGCCGGACGCGTCGGTCGCGGATTCGGGAGTCGAGCGGATTCGCGACGCACCCAGCAACGACGCAGCACCCGACGCGACGCCCAGCGTCGCCGCCGCGCCTATGACGAACACCCCGATTCCCCCCACCGCGGCTCCCACGAGCCCGCCCGCCGCGTTGAACACGGAGAGCTCCTCGATTTGCTCCGGGGTCATCTCCTCAGCCTGCCGTCTCCCGTCCAGAGGTTTCTTCGCGGCGCCACCGGCGCTCATGCCGCGCCGAGTCGACGTCGCGCGCGACGAAGACGCCGCGCGGCGCACCGCGTCGCGCGTCGCGCGAAGCATCACGGCAACGTGCGGAGCGCGACAAAGAGTGAAGGTGACGCAGCCGTCGGTCGGAGAAGCTTCGCACTTTTTTCAAGGAGTTCCACCTGCGACGTGCTTCGCGCGACTCACGCTGATCTCAGACCCGACGTCTTTGAGTCGAAACCGTGAAAAGCTGACAGTGCGCGGAAAGCTCGCGTTCACAACCCTCGGCACCGGCCTGGAAGACGCGAGAGGTGCGCGGTTTCCTTGACGAAGGCGTGAAGGGCTCGCGACGGGTGTGAAGCGGTGTCCGCATGGCAAGCTGAAATACCGGTGCGCGGACTGCAACCCCTGCCCGCATGGCAAGGTGAAACGCAAGTGCGCGGACTGCAACCCCTGCCCGCATGGCAAGCTGAAACACTACTGCGCGGACTGCAAGGGCTGCCCGCATGGCAAGCGGAAAGGCAAGTGCGCGGACTGCAACCCCTGCCCACATGGCAAGGTGAAATACAGGTGCGTGGACTGCAAGGGCTGCCCGCATGGCAAGCTGAAACACAACTGCGCGGTGTGCAAACGCGCCTCCGCGTCGGTGTCGTAGACAGAAACGCCGCTCCAGAAATCCGACGCTGATGAGACGAAGCGCGACCGGCTTCCGCGCGAAACGTCATTCGACTCTCTAGAGCTAGCCACTAGCTACGAAGAAGCCGCGGACGACTTCTCCTCCCGGAACAGCCACTCGTGCTCGTCGCTCTCGCTGGATCCCCCGTCGCTCTCGTCCGTGTCCGTGTCCCCGGGCAGCGCGAACCGCCGCGCCGCCGCCGCCGCGAGCGCCAAAGCGCCGTCCCCGGCGCTCGCGACGCCCAGCCGGGACTCGGTTTTTCGAAAACCGTCCGCGCTTTCGGTTTTTCCCGTCCACGTCCCGCCCGGGGTCTGCACGGAGTACGGCGCGGACGCGCGCGCGTCTCCGCCGACAAAGCTCTCGAACGGGGAAGCGCCGACGCCCGGCTCCCCCTCTCCTAAACCCTCCGCCTCCGCGTTCCCCGGCGCGCCCGCCAGTCTCCGCTCGACCGCCGCGCGGAACGCCTCTCGGCTCAGCGCGAAGCGCGCGCGCGAGGTCTCCCACGCCTCGTCGGCGAGGCGCGCCTTCTCGGCGAGCCTCCGTGTCGGGGGGGGGCGACGCGCGAGAGGCTCCGCGCCGCCGGGGACGGACGCGCGAGAGGCGCCGAGCGGGTCGCGCGGCGGCTCTGCCAGCCCCAGCAGGCTCGCCGCGCGCGACGACACGTTGAGGCTCCTGGGCGTCCACGGCGAGGACTTGGCGCGCGTGCTCGGGGACCCTCGGTCCCCGAACCGCCCCTCGCGGCGCGCGCGCGCGCGCTCGCGAGCCGCCTCGCGGTCGACGCCTCGCTCCTTCGCCGCCAGCGGCGAGGGGTCCGCCGCGCTCGGCGCGCGCCACGCGGGCGTCAAACGCGCCGCGCTTTTGTCGCGCGTTTCCGGACTAAACTCCGATTCGGTTTCTTTCCGAGTCTGACTCGAAGCCCTGACGACAAAGTCGCGCCGCGCGACACCCACCACGCGGCCGACGGCGTTTGGAGGGTTCGCGCCCCTCGCCGCCCAGTGCGGCGAACGCGCCGGCGCGGAACCGCGCGCTTTCGCGCTTTTGGGTTTCTTTTCGGCGCTCTTCTTTTCGGGGCTCTCCCGCGTGTTTTTAATTGCGGCCGCCCCGGCAGAAACAGGCGCGGGCGCGGGCGCCAGCATCGGCGTGGCCGCCGCACCTCCGGCGGGCGGCACCAGCGCCTTCGCGAGCTCGTCCGCCCACGCCTCGCCGGCGACGGACGCCAAGTGCTCGTGTAGGCTGGCGTCGGCGTTTTTCGCGCCGGCGCTTCGCCGCCGCGCAAGCACCTCCGCCCACGCCTTCTCGAGCGCCACGCGGAGCCACTCGCGCTCCGCCGCGGCGTCCGCCGCGGCGACGCACGCGGCTCGCCGCGCCTCCTCCGCCAGGCTCTCGGCGGCGCGCCGAGCGGCCGCGACGCCCTCGGCTTCGGCAGCGGCGGCCCGCGCGCGCTCGCGCTCGGCGTCCTCGCAGTGCGCGTCGCGCTCGAGCTCCGCCGCGCGCACTTTCCTTGCGGCGCGGCGCTTCGCCTCCTCCTCGGAGATACGCGCGGCTTCGACCGCGCGCGCGGCGTCCCGTAGCTCACTGGCAACCAGCTCTTCGACCGTCGAGCTCACTTCTCGCTCGCGCAGCGAGACCGCGTCCGCTCGCGCCGCGACGCGCGCGGCGTCGGCTTCGTTCGCCGCGCGTCGCTCGCGAATCGTCAGGCAGCGCCACGACGCGATCGCGGCCACCACGGTGGTTCGGGCGAACGCGCGGTGCTTGCCGACCGTGGCCAGCGCGCGCCGCGCGCCCGCGGCGACGCGCCCGCGGCGTCTCCACTGCCGGAACGCGTCGGCGGCAACGCGCCACTGCCGCCGCGCGCGCGCGCGCGAGGCTTTCGATTCGAGACCGGGCGGCACATCATCGGCTTCGCTCCAGACGGGTCGGCGCGCCGTCTCGGCGCGCGTGTCGGGATTCGTCTCCCCCGAATCGCAGGTCACCCTCGGGTCGAGCGTGGGGGAGGAATCGTCCGCGCGAGCGCCGCGCGTCCCCGCGCCGAGCTCCGGTGCCATACCCCAGGCGGGCCCCGCGGGATGGCGCGGTCGTGCACTGCTCTCGGAAATCGCCGAAACTGCCTGCAAGCCGAAACTCTGGCACACAGTCGAATCGAGAATCGGCACCCCGGCCGAATCTCGTTCGCGCCAAATTCGAGTCACAAAAGCGACCGCGCGCCCCTCATGTCGGGCCGCGGCCCTCCCGGCCCTCCCTGCGCTCCCGGCGGCCATGCCGCGGACGCCTCGGAGATCCTCGCGGTTTCGTTCAACCAGGACCAGTCGTGCCTGGCGGTGGCCACCACGCGAGGCGTCAAGATCTTCAGCTTGGACGCCGGTCTGGAGTGCGTCTTCGAACACCGCATGGGGGCGTGTCGCATCGCCGAGATGCTCTTCCGCAGCAGCCTGCTCGTGGTGGTCGGCGCGGGCGAGACGCACGACATGAGCCCCCGGCGCTTGAAGGTGTTCAACACGAGCACGCGCGAGGTCATCGCGGACCTGCCGTTCCCCGACACCATCGCCGCCGTGCGCCTGGACCGCCAGAAGCTCGTCGTGGTGGAGGCGAGGCGCGCGACGATTTTCGACCTCGCGACGCTCGCCGCGCAGCGCGAGATCGCCACCGCGCCGAACGAACGCGGCGTCGTCGCCATGACCTCGGACGAGACTGGGGAGACGAGTCTGGTGGCGCTCCCCGCCGACGCGTTCGTCGCCACGCGCTCCGGGCGCGCGTCCCGAGACGCGGCGGACGGCCACGGCCACGGCGACGCGGTTTCGCTCCGACGAGAAAACCGTTCGTCTCGCCTCGGCGTCGTCGTCGTGCACGACTGCCTGAACCACCACGCGGTGTGCGAGATCCGCGCGCACAGGGCGCCGCTGGCGGCGATGGCGTTCTGCAGCGACGGCAGCCTGCTGGCGACCGCGTCGGAACGCGGCACGGTCGTGCGCGTGCACGTCCTGCCCGCCGCGGACGAGAAAAACACGAGGACGTTTCGCCGCGGCGTGTCGAGCGCCGTCGTTCGGCAGCTCGCCTTCGGCGGCTCGCCTTCCGGGGCGGGCCTCGCCCTGGCGGCGTCCTCGGAGAAGGGCACCGTGCACGTCTTCGAGCTGCGCGCCGCTTCCTCCGCGGGGGAAGACGACGCGACGACGCGCGCCGCCGAGCCGGCGCGGGCCTCCGCGGACGCCGAGACGGGGGGCTCGAGCTCGGGCTCGAGCTCGAGCTCTGCGTCGTCGACGACGTCGCGTTTGCTGGCGTGGCGCGCCTTCGGCGTCGGCGCGGCGGCGGCGACGGCGAAGCTGGCGGGCGCCGTCTCCGCGAAAGTGGCGGGGGTGGCGCTCGGGCGCGAACTCGCGCGGAGCGCGGCGGACGCGCTGGACGCCGAGCGCGAGGTGGCGACCGTTCGCCTCCCCGCCGTGTCCGAGGGATGCGAAGCGGCGCGCGCGAAAGCCGCCGCGCGGGGGGGCTTCGGCGTCGCGGGCGCGTGCGCCGTGCGCGGCGCCGCGCGAGACTGTTTGCCGGCTACGGCGCCCTCCGCCGGGTCTTCGACGAAGACGCCTTCTTCGGCGGAGACGCGCGCGTCCTCGATCCGCGTCGTCGCCGTGAACGGTGACGCGCTGCTGTGCGAGTACTCGGTGTGTTTGGAGAAGGGGGACACGCGCGGGCCCGTTCTCGAGCGCGAGCGGTGCGTGGCGCGCGCGGCGGCGGTGGCGCCGGCGGAAAAAACCGAAAGCGAAAAGACGCGCGCGACGGCGCGCGAACGGTCGGGCGGGGCGGAGGACGACGACGTCGGTCTGTGCGGTTCGGTCGCGCTCAACCCCGCCGATCCGGTGGACCTGAGCGCGTCCATGAGCGCGTCCATGGGACAGAGTCTCTTTCTCGCGAAGAAGTAAGGCGAGAACCGCGGGTGCACCTACGTAGTAGGAAAGGAACGTTCGTCGAGTGCTCGAGCCTCCTTCAAGTGTCGCGTGTCCGTCCCGTCGGGATTCGGTTTCTTCGAAGACTCGGTCGCATCGCCACACCTCTATGCACGCCGCGAGGAGTTTGCTGCCTCGCGTCGCCGCGCGGTTCGGGTCCCTCGCGCGTGCGCCCTCCCGCGCGCGCCCCGCGATGGCGTCTTCCGCGCGCGCAACCTCAGCCTCGACGGCGTCCACCGCGCCCGAGTGGGTCGGGGAGCTCCGCGACCGCCTGAAGCCTCGGTTCGCGGACGCGCCGAATCTGTACTGGCGAGGCGGAGATCTCGGTGTGGGGAGCAGGCAGGTCCACGGCGAGGACAGCGTGTTCGGGCTCCTGCACGCCGCAGGCGCGTTCCACGACCCGTGCCTGCTCGTGGACGAGTCGCAGCAGCAGGTCCTGTTGACGATGCGGACCGGGCGGGACACCGCCGGACATCCCGGGATCACGCACGGCGGTTTCACGTCTCTGCTTCTGGACGAGATGGCGGGCCAGGCGTACTGCGAGTTCGTGCAACGCACGCGGGGGCCGGGCGTGACCGCGAACTTGAACATCGACTACTGCGCGCCCATGCCCACGGAGTCGCACGTGCTGGTCGTCGCGAGCTTGCGTGGCGTCGACGGGAGGAAAGTGCGGTGCGACGTCCGCGTGATGGACGGCGCGGCGTACGCCGCGGACGGCGGCGAAGACGGGACGATGTTCGCCAAAGCAAACGCGCTGTTCGTGGTCCTGGCCAAGGATCAGGAGTGATGACACCGAGGTGGTAGTCTACATAGACTACGCTACTGTAGGAATGAGATCAATCAGAGGAGCTCTGGGTAGTGCGATAGCGACGAAAGGAGCTGCTGTAACGGCGATTCTATCGGTATAGTTCGCGCGCGCGTCTCGTTGGTCTCGCGAGTTCGTTCGTCGCCCCGACGGCGCGAGTCTCTCGCGCGAAAAAAGCGTTTTTGTTCGCGCCTAGCGCGTCTGCACGATGCCCGCGTTGATGAGCTTCTGGATCTTCGCCATGATCATGGGGTTCTTCTGGTGCTCCGCCGCGGCTTTCGGGTCCGTGCTCATGTCATTCAGGACCTGGCGCATCACCGGGTCGCTCAGGATGTTCTGGATCTCGGGGTCCTGCATCGCGCGCTCCTGCCGCTGCTTCATCTCCGCCTCGTCCACCTGCCCGGTCTGACCCTTCTGGATCTCGATCATCGTCCGCCGTAAACCGTCCTTGAGCTCCTCGTTCGCCGGGTCCTTCGAAAGACCGAGCTGGTACGTCTCTAGCGCCTTGTCGTACTGCTTCGTGAAGAACTCGACGTGGCCCTTGCGGGTATACCCTTTCGGGAAGTCGGGCTTCAGCGCGATGCACTTCTCCGCGTCTTTCAGCGCCTCGTTGAACGCCGTCAACTTGGTGTAGCACGCCGCGCGGTTCGAGTACACGCGGTGGTCCTCCGGGTCGCGCTTGATGGACTCCGTGTACCGCTCCACCGCTTCGGGGTATTTCTGCTGCTTGAACAGCTCGTTGCCTTCCTCGCGCGCCGTCTCAGCCTTCGCGGGGTCGAGGTACGCCTTCACCTTCCGGTCCTTGATCTCGCGCTCGGCGTCATCCTTGCGCTTGAGCGTGTCCGCGGTGCGGTGCTCCATCAGCGACTTCGAGTACGTCTCCACAGCCTCCTCGAGCTTGTCCTGCTTCACGAGCGCGTTGCCTTTCCGGGTCATCGCGCGCGCCACCACCTTGTAATCCACGCGAAGCTCGCGTCCCTTCTCGACCGCCGTGTCGCACGTCTCGACGCACTTGTCGTACTCCGCCTGCTCAAAGAAGACGGCGGCTTTGTTGGTGAGGAACGAAATCTCCTCGGGGTCCAGCTCGATCGCCTTGTCGTAGTGCGAAAGCGCCGTCGGGAAGTCCTTCGCCTTGTACGCCGCGTTGCCGAGCTCTTTCTCCTTCAGGGCGTCCGCCTTGTGGCTGAGCAGCTCAGGCTCCGGCGCGGGGGGGGGCGGCGCCGGCGTCGGCGCCGGCGCCGGCTCCGGCGCGGAAGCGGTGTCCATGGCGTCGTCGCCGCCGAAGCCGCCCTTGGCCGCCTCCTCGCCGGACATGACGTTGATCCCGAGCGCCACCGAAAGCACCTTCATCATGCGCGGGTCGTTCATGTGCTGCGCGAAGGTGTCCGGCTTCTTCTGCACCTCGGAGAGCATCGCAATGAAGTCCGGCTGCGCCAGGAAGCCGCGCGTGGACGGGTCCACTGCGAGCTTGCCCATGAGGTCGGGCGCCGAGAGCATCGCCGCGATGTTGCCCATCGGGTCCTCCCCGCCGGCGGCGCCCGCGCCCGGGGGACGCTCGGCCCTCGCCTTGGCAGCCTTGACGTCCTCCAGGCCGGACTTCAGCACCTCGGACGCGGGGTCGATCGCGAGGCCAGCCTCGTACGCCTCGACGGCGTCGTTGAACCTGCGGAGGCCGTACAGCGCGGCGCCCTTGCGCGAGTATCCCTTGGGCCAGTCCGGCTTGTAGGCGACGGTCTTCTCGGCATCCGCCAGAGCGCTCTCGAAATCGCCCAGGCCGGCGTGCGCGGCGCTCCTGTTGCTGTAGAAGACGTGGTTGGTGGGGTCCAGCGCGGCCGCCTTGGTGAAGTGCTCGATGGCCTCCGCGTACCGACCGGCGGCGAAGGCGTCGTTGCCGAGTTTCTGATCGGGAAGCCGGACGGAAGCCGGACGCGAGAAGAGAAGGACGCGAACGGAGGACGAAGGATCGTTCGCGTTTCGCGTGTTTGGGAAGGGGCATCGGTCAGTCGACTGTGGCTCGCGTCGTAAGAGGTGGCAACTTCGTGGCACGCGCGCGCTCGTCGCGGCGAACCGCGCTCGTCACCTCCGCGCGGAGAACCCGGCGCTCCTCGCGGGGCAGGCTCCCCCCGCGAAGGAGGGAAGACGAGCGGGCGCCGTTTCGAGATCTACGCGGCGGCCGAGGAAAAGCGATCGGAGGTGCCCTCTCTTCTTCGATCGGCGTGGGGCGCGACACGCGACGCGCGATGGGCTCACGCGCGACGCTCGCGTCGTGAGCGACCGTTCCGCGTACCTTGAGTTCGTCGGCCATGGTGTCGGCTTCGCGGCGCGCTCGAAATTCTGGCCAGGGCCGCGCCGAGCGTCCGCTGACGCGATCGGCGCGCGTTTTCTCAGAAGGCTGCCGAAGCCAAAAAACGAAGAATTTGCGTCGCGCGGCTGGAAAGCCGGTCGGTTGCATTTCTTTGGCGTTTACACCCGTCCCGGCGCCTGCGTGCCTCAGCGTTTCACGCGCCGAGCGCGTGCGACTGTCCGTCGACACGGGTCGATTCCGGCCTCGGCGTTCCCCCGGCGTTCGGCGGGCCCCACGGTGATCCGCTGACGTGATGGCCTCCACGTCCGCCTCGGGCTCGCTCGCGACCGCGCGACCGAACGCGCGATCTCTGCGCGCGTCCGCGTGGCGGGTGGAAAAAGCGGCTCTGCTGAGTCAGGGCGGCCCGAGCCGTCGCGCGCGCTCAGCGCGCGGCGCGGGCGCGTCTAGGGGCCGAACCGGCGCCGTCGTCGTGAAGGCGAAGATCTGGACCGACGACGGACGCCGGCGCGCGGCCGAGCTCATGGGCCTGACCAGAGAGGTGCGTCCGTCTCGCGCCCCGCGAGGGGTCCCGCCGGCATCTTCTTTATTTTCTCGCGGGCGCTTTTTCCAGACTGCTCGCTCGCCTGCGTTTCTCACGGTTTCGGGGCGTTTCAAACGCGCGCCGAAAATATCTCGCGCGACGCTCGCGCGAAGGAGAGTTCGCGCGCGCGTCGTCGCCGCGGCGTCAGCGCGTCATCGCGCGGCTCCACGCGACGCGTCGCGCCTGACGTCGTGTCTCTCCCCACGTACACGCGTCGCTCGCAGGAAGCTTCCGACGGCAAACGCTTGAAACGCGCGTTCCGCAAGCTGTGTCTGCGATACCACCCCGACATCGCGCGCGAAGAGGGCTCGGCGGAGAAGTTCCAGGATCTGCAGGAAGCCTACCGCGTGCTCGCGGACGACGGCGAGGGCGCGTTGGCCGCGGCGCTCCCGGACGACCTGCAGTGGTCCGCGCACGACTGGAGGTGGGCCATGCGGTACGGCAGGGACGCCGCGAACGAAGCCGGGTCGCGCGACCCACCGGGGGCGCCCGGCGGGCCCCTGGACGATCTGCTGGGCGCGACGAGGAAGTTGGAGGAGGCTGAACGCAAGGCCACGCTCAAGGCGCAGCTCTCGGCGATGGCGTCCGCGCCGGCGCGGCGGAAGCGGCGCGTGGTCAAGCCGCTCAGCAAGCAGCCCACGCCGGCGGAGATCGCCGTGCAGTTCACGGAGGCGGCGGCGACGCCGGCGGAGGACGAGGGCGACTGCCCCAGCGACGGGTGCTCGACGGATGCGTGGGACGAAGCGCCGTCCGACGACGACGGCGCGGCCGAGGACGAGGCCTCGAAGCAGGCGAGGCACGCGCGCCAGGCGCGCCGGACGCGCGGGTACCAGTCCGACAGGCACAGCACGGAGTCGGCGCATGAGCGCCTCAACTCGCAGCTCGCGGGGCTGCACCGCAAGAAAGTGATCCGGGCGCGCGCCGCCGGGGAGAACGCGGAGGAGACCGCTTCGCGAACGAACGCGGCGCGGCGCAGCGGTGACGAGCACGAGGTTCGTGACGAGACCAACGCCGCGCGGTTCTACGGCGGCGTCGGGCTGCAGCTCGAGGAGAGCACGCCCGAGCGGTTCCTGCGCCTGGCGAAGCTGGCGCGCGAGTGGCGCGAGCAGAGGAGCCTGTCGGACGCCATCTTCAGCGCCGACGTCATCAAGCCCAGCGCCAAGGAGCTGCTGCAAGCCGCCGTGGAGGGGGTGGCTCTAGGGGCGTGCACGTGAAGCGTAGACGACGCTGCTGCTTAACGCGAATACGAACAACACAACCCCGATCGCGACCCTTCGTGTACGACGTCTCCCGACAAAAAGCGTCTCCCCTCGACGAGAGCGACGACGAAAAAAAATCGAGCGCGTCGTCAACGACGCGTCTCCGTCTCCCACAGGCGGCTGAGCGTGTTCGACGCGCGCCGCGCGACGCGTTTCGGCGGCGACGTCGGCACGACCCCGTGTGGGAGCGCGGCGCGCCTCCCAGACGCGGGCTTGCGACGGTTCACGCTGCGGTCGCGCGCGGCGGGCGCCACCGCCGTGTCGCCGACCATCACCAGCACGGGCCGCGGCTCGGCGAGCCGCCGCGCGGTCGCGCGCGCCTCCGCCTGAGCCGGAGCCTTCCCGACGCGCTTCTCGGCGCGCTTCTCGGGCGGCTCGGCCGAAAACGTCGCGCCGGTCGCGCGACCGGCAGACCCGTCCGGGGACGCGCCCCTCGAGACGAGCGGCGGTGGGTTCCCGCCCACCGGCGAGGCGTTCGCCGGCGCCGCCGCCGCGGAGCGCGGCGCGTTCTCGTTCGCCGCCGCGAACGGTCGGCGGGGCGGCGAAACCGCCGCTCGGCGGGTCCCGCGCGGCGACGTCACCTCTTCCTTGGAAGAGGATCCCTCCTTCTCCTCGGAAGGCGACTCGAACGCGTCGTCGTCGTTTTCGTTCCCGGTGGCGGCGTCCGCGTCGTCGACGCGGACGCGCGCGACCGGCTTCGCGAGGTTCGCCGCGGACGCCGACGCGGCGAGCCCGAGCGGCGGCCCGACCCGCGCGTCGAGCGGCGGGGGGCGCGAGACGGGACCCGGGCGCGGACCCGGAGGCACGGGAACGGAAGCCGGAGCCTTCTTCTCCGAGACCCCGAACCTTCGCGCGATCCCTTCCTCGATGAACCGCTCGGGGCCGAGCCGGGCGGCGGGGGCCTCCGAGCCGGGCTTGCGTTTGCGCGGTCGCCCGCGCGGCCTCGCGGGGCCCGCCTTGGGCTCGTCGGCGGGGTAGACGCGCACGGTGGTGGTCGCGGGCGCGGGCGCGTCGCGGTTGGAGACGCGCCAGTCGTCCTCACCCTCCTCCACGCGCGTGAACCGGGGTGACGTGTACAGCGCGTGGCGGATCTGGCTCTTCCAGTGCTCGTTCGCGGTCAGGTGCCGCGAGCCGCCGCCGTCTGCCGAACGATCGGGCACGAAAGGCACGAAAGGCGTCAGCGAAACGGCCGAGCGCGGTTCGGTTTCGCTGGATTCGGCGAGATTTCGGCGGTCGAGAAGACGGGAAACACCGGACCGCCGAGCGCGGCGGACGCGTTCGTGGGGGGCGCCGCGACGAACAGCGAGGACGCGCGGGGCGAGAGAAGCGCGGCGGGGACGTACGCCTGAGGGCGATGCGCCCCTGGGTCTCGCATATGTGGTACACCTGACGGAGCGAGGCCCTGCGCGTCGAGCGGCGGGAGGCGATGGTCAGCGGAATTCGTGTCGTGCGCAGTCTCGGAAACGCACGACCGCTCTGGAGCGCGTTTGGGAGAAGTGGGAGACGAGGTTTGGCGGCGTCGCGCGCACCTCTGCGCGGGGCAGGAGATGATGGCGTAGTGCACGAGGTCGTGCACGCTCGCGAAAGCCGCCTCTTCGCGGTACTCCGCGTTCGCCGCGGCGGGCGCGCCGGACGCGCCGAGCGGCGGCATCGTCGCGCCTCGCGACGTCGCGTTCGCGCGGCTCGCCGCGAGCGTCGCGAGGCGCGCGCCCTCGACCGCCGCAGCCTGCGAGGGCGTTGGAGGAGAAGAAGGATTCAGCGTCAATCGTGTCATGATGAGGGCTTCGGGGCGTGGCGGTCTCTTCCCGCGCCCGCGGCGCGGTGGTGTGGGAGCCGATTCGCGTCTCAACACCGACGCGCGTGAAAACGAGGGTGACACCGCGTTCGAGGCCGGCGACGAAATCACGCGAGGGCGCGCGACGTACCAGAATGCGCGGGTCCACGGGGAACATCGCGCGCTCGTCTTCGAGGATCTCGGGAATGACGTCTTTCTTCATGGCAGCCGTGAGCCTCCGCACGACCGCCCACGCGCGTCAGACGCGTCGTGGAAGTGACCCGCCGATTCCGCGCGACGACAAGGTCGTTGCTCGCGAGGGCCGAAACAAAACGATTCGTACGGGTCGAGCGCGTTTCAGGGGTCACAGACCGGGAGAAGTTCTGAAAAAGAGTCGCACAGCTGTCGCGCAGTCTCGAGTCGCGTGTGAAAAGTGCGATTCGGCGCGAACTTTACGCGAAAAGCGCGCAAAAAAGGTGCACGAACGACGCGAGTGTCTTTCAAACAACGAGCGCGCGCTCACTGCGCCGCCGCCGTCTCCGCGGCGGTTTCCGGGACACCTCCCGCGTCTCCGTCCCCCCCTCCGCCGCGGTCTTCCACCCACGCCTCGTACGCCGCCTGCACGCGCGCCCTGGCTGACTTCCCCACCCCGTCGATGGATGAGCTGATGGCCGCCTCGCCCGCGTTTTGGAAAAACGGAATCGCGCGCAAGCCCCACGGCACGTCCGCGGCGACGGTGATTCGCAGGTCCGCGCACACCGCGGTGGTGCCCTTCACGGCGCCGCCGCCGTCCAAACCTCCGGTGCCACGCGCCACGTACAGCTCCGTCTCGATGTCACTCCACACGGTCATCTCCGCGAACCCCGGCGGCGCGCGCCGCCGCGGCGCGTTTTCCGTCGCCGCGACGCGCGCCTCGCTCGCCAGACGCAGCGCGTCGCTCCGCATGCGCACGCCGGACGCGTGCTTCGTTCGCGCGTCCGGCAGAATCGCGAGGTCGAACTCGGGGCACAGCTCCCAGTCCAGAAAGCCTAGACGGAGCACCAAGACGCGCCACAGGTTGGGCGCGATCTCCTCGACGCCGCCGTCGTCGAACACCACGCCCATCACGTTCTCCGGGCGCGCGATCCACCGCTCGAGCGACTCGGCGGATCCGCCAGCCCCTCTGCGCACCGCCGCGGGCTCCGAGACGGGCACGCGCAGGGTCTTGACCACGTCGAAGCGCATGAAGTGCGCCGGGGGCGCGCGCGCGCTCGAGACCGTCCTCGGTGTCGACGTCTCGAACGTGAACGTGGTGCTCTCGTCCTCCCCCGGTCCCGCGCGCGGACGCGACGTCCAACCCCGCCGGGGCGACTTGACACGTCGCGTCCATGTCGACTTTTCGAGCGTCCGCGGACGGCGCCCCGAGCCCGAGGCGGCGCCCCCCCGCGCCGCGCACGCCACCGGGCGCGCGCCCGCGGCGGCATCCACGCGCGCGCACGGAGACATCCCGCGCTTTCGTGCGCCCTCCGTGGTGCGAGTGCGGCATGAGAGCGTGGGCGTCAGGTTTTCCGAGATCCAGCTTCGGATAAACGCGTCGAAGGCAATACGCGCGACGTTCCATTTGCACGACACGGGAAACGAGGAGTCGGGCGTGCAGGAAAAAACGCTCGGACGTCCGAGGATCTCGCACCGCGGCTCTCACACCACATGCGCGCGCGCGCGAAAACCGCCATGCCCCCGAACGATGACCGAGGCGGCGATGCGTGCGAATCCGATCGTATCGCGCCTGATGCGCGCCAAACCGACTCGGACCCCCTCTTCGCCTTCGCGGTCGAGCCGATCCCCTCGAACGAAAAACTCGAGCGATTCGCTTCTTACACGGACGCGCTGCGCGACGCGCTGGGGGAGTTGCGGAGGGTAAAAGAGCTGAGCCCTGATGAAGCCGCGGAGCGAGGATGCCTTAGCACGCTGAGGAGCTTACATCGGCGAGGCCATGCGGAGCTCACCGCTGACCTGTGCGCGTCAGCGGCGAGGGGCGGCCAGTTCGAGGTGCTGGAGTGGTTGCGAGAGAACGAATGCCCGTGG